>Ga0334885_1000917_pt1 | contig 42957 bp, 38 predicted proteins | sample GraSluR1_MG_8_FD_207233 | JGI IMG/M metagenome (GOLD analysis project Ga0334885, IMG submission 207233) | Sludge microbial communities from methane-producing bioreactor in Wageningen University, Netherlands - Granular Sludge_31_05-R1 | ecosystem: Engineered > Bioreactor > Anaerobic >...
TGGCGACAACGCGAACCTGACGGTGGAGCTGATCTCGCCGGTGGCGTTGGAAGTGGGCTCGCGGTTTGCGATTCGAGAGGGCGGCCGCACGGTGGGTGCGGGCGTCATCACCGAGATCATTCGATAGCAAGGAGGAGGGCGCGCAGCGGGCTCTGCTGGGCGCTCGATGAACCACCATGGCGAAAAAAGCAGATCGCATCGTCATCACGCTGGCGTGCACCGAGTGCCGCGAGCGCAACTATACCAGCGAAAAGAACCGTCGTAACGATACGGCGCGCCTTTCTCTGAACAAGTACTGCCGACGCTGCCGCAAGCATACCGAGCACCGAGAGCAGCGTTAGCGTTTCGCAGGCGAGTAGCTCAATTGGCAGAGCAACGGTCTCCAAAACCGTAGGTTGCGGGTTCAATTCCTGCCTCGCCTGCCTGCTGGCCCGTTCGCCAGACACCGTACCCAGACGCACAGGGCGCATCGTAGACAAGGTACCACGGTGGCCTGTTCTGGCATACGGTGTCTGTGATTGTCCAGAACCGTCCATTTCCGAGCGCGTTCCTTGAGGAGACGTAGCCCGTGGCAAAGAAAAAAGCGGCCAAGAGCGAGAAAAAAGAGAGCCGGGTCGCCCGCTATTTTCGAGAGGTGCGGGCTGAGGTGGCCAAGATCGTATGGCCCTCGCGGCGCGCTGCGCTCAACCTGACGGGCGTCGTTCTGGCCACGATGGTGGTGATGAGCATGGCCCTGGGCTTGGTGGACTGGATCTTTTCGCGATTGTTTGCCCTGATCCTGGGCTAGCCACAAGTGTTGCTTGGATAGTCAGCAGAGAGAGCAAGATGGATTCCACGCATAAAGACCCTGGTCTGGACCAGGAGCAAACCGTAGATGCAATCGAGGATGACGAGCAGGATGTTGCCGAGGAGGCGACTGGGGCCGCCCCAGAGTCTCAGGAGCAGGGCGCCTGGTACGTGATCCATAGCTACTCGGGCTATGAGAACAAGGTCAAGCAGAACCTCGAGCAGCGCATCGAATCTATGGACATGCAGAAAAAGATCTTTGCTCCCGAGGGCGTGAGCGAGGCCGTCATCGTGCCGACCGAGGAAGAGGTCGAGATCCGCGATGGCAAGCGCCGCACCCATAGCAAGCGCGTGTTCCCCGGGTATATCCTGGTACACATGGTCCTGGATGAGGAATCCTGGTACGTGGTGCGCAACACGCCTGGGGTCACGGGGTTTGTCGGGTCGGGCACGCGCCCGATGCCCCTGAGCCAGGAAGAGGTAGACAAGATCCTGGTGCGCATGAAGGCGGATCAGCCCCGCATCAAGGTCAACTTTCGCGTGGGCGAGACCGTGCGCATCATCGAGGGGCCGTTTGCCGATTTCATGGCCGTGGTGGACGAGATCCTGGCCGAGCGCGGCAAGATTCGCGTGCTGGTGTCCTTTTTCGGACGCGAGACGCCCGTCGAGATGGACTTTTTGCAGGTGGAAAAGATCTAGGGTTGGCCCGGGCAGCCCTGACAGTCTCTCAGTGAGGTAGAGTTGAATGGCAAAAAAGGTAATGGCCATCGTCAAGTTGCAGATTCAGGCCGGCAAGGCCAATCCGGCGCCCCCGGTGGGCCCGGCCCTTGGCCAGCATGGCGTGAATATCATGCAGTTTTGCAAAGAGTACAACGCCCGCACCCAGGGCCAGACCGGCATGGTCATCCCGGTGGAGATCCAGATCTATCAGGATCGCTCCTTCACCTTCCAGACCAAGACGCCGCCGGCCAAGGACCTGCTTCTGAGGGCGGCCGGGGTGCCGCGCGGCTCGCAGGTGCCCAACACCCAAAAGGTCGGCACGGTCACCCGCGCCCAGGTGCGTGAGATCGCCGAGCTCAAGATGCCGGACCTCAACGCTGTCAACGTGGAAGGCGCCATGCTTCAGATCGAGGGCACAGCCCGCAGCATGGGCATCATCGTAAGGGACTAGTATCCGATCATCGGGCTATCCGCCCGGATTGGCGGGGCCCGTCGTCGTGGGAGGGGGGCCGATCTCTGCCGCCCGCTCGAACCACCAGGAGGAAGAAATGGCTTCACACGGGAAACGATATCTAGAGGCGCGCGAGATGGTGGACCGCAAGCGCGAGTATCTGCCGCAAGAGGCGGTGGCGCTGCTCAAGAGCTTGCCGACGGCCAAGTTCGACCAGACCATCGAGCTGCACATGCGCCTGAACGTGGACCCGCGCCACGCCGACCAGCAGGTGCGCAGCACGGTGATGCTGCCATCGGGCACCGGCCAGCAAGTGCGGGTGATGGCCTTTGTCGAGGGCGAGGCCGTGCAGGCCGCAACCGAGGCAGGCGCCGACTATGTGGGCACCGACGAGTACATCGAGCGCATCCAGAACGGCTGGCTCGAGTTCGACGTGACCGTCGCGATCCCGCAGGTGATGGGCAAGATCGGGCGGCTGGGGCGTGTGTTGGGGCCTCGCGGCCTCATGCCCAACCCCCGCGCCGGCACGGTGGTGCAGGCCGAGGATATCGCCAACGCCATTGGCGAGCTCAAGCAGGGGCGCGTCGAGTTTCGCACCGACCGCACGGCCAACCTGCACATTCCCATCGGCAAGCTGAGCTTTAGCGAGGACGCCATCATGGCCAACCTGGCGGCGGTGATGAACGCCGTGGTTACGGCGCGGCCCTCTTCGGCGCGCGGCCAGTACATCCGCCGTGCAGTGCTCACTTCGACCATGAACCCGGGGATCATCCTGGATCTCCCCGCCGCATCCAGCATGCGGCCTGCCCAATAGCCGACAATCGCATAGCGTTATTCGTTCGCATCCGCCATAGACAGCAGGCGCGTGACACCGCTTAATCAGGGTGCCTGCCGAGGCAAAGACAAGAGCGTCCCATTGACGAGAGTCTTTGCATCTTTTATGGTGCCAAGACTCTAGTTTTTTGTAAGGAGGTGAGATACCTTGGCTCTAACTCGAGAACAAAAGGTACAGCTTGTTCAGGAGTATGGGGAGAGGCTGGGCCGCGCGCAGGTCTCGATCTGGGCGCGCTACGGCGGCATCAGCGTCGCACAGTTGACGCAGCTCCGGCGCCAGGTCCAGGCCGTGGGCGCAGAGATCGTTGTCGTCAAGAACACCCTGCTACGCAGGGCGCTGGAAGAGAGCGGCCTGCCCTATGATCCAGAGGTGATGACGGGCCCTTGTATCGTGGCGTTTGCTTACGATGACATCGCCCAAGCCACCAAAGTGATGACCGACTTTGCCCGCACCAGCCAAGAGCGCGTGCGCATCGTCGGCGGCATCGTCGGCGGCCGGCTGGTTAGCGCGCAGCAGGTGGCCTCTCTGACCGACATGCCCTCGCGCGAGCAGCTTCTCGCACGCGTGCTGGGCGGGGTTCAGGCGCCCATCAGCGGCCTGGTCGGCGTGCTCTCGTCCGTCTTGCGCGGCGTCATCACCGTGGTGAACGCCCGTGCGCAGCAGCTCGAAGGCTCTGACGCCTGACCGGCTGCACCCTAGCTCGCATCCTATTTGCCGTTCTACATCATGGGAGGTCCCAAAATGACGCAAGAAGAACTGATTGAAGCCATCGGTAACATGACCGTGCTCGAGCTGGCCGACCTGGTCAAGGCCCTGGAGACCAAGTTCGGCGTGAGCGCTGCCGTGCCTATGGCGATGGCCGCCGCCGGCCCTGCCGCCGCCGCGGCCGTTGAGGAAGAGGAAGAGCAGACCGAGTTTGACGTGGTGCTCACCGGCGTGGGCGATAACAAGATCCAGGTCATCAAGGTCGTGCGCGAGCTCACCTCGCTGGGTCTGCGTGAGGCCAAGGCCGTTGTGGACGAGACGCCCTCGGACGTGCTCAAAGCCGTGGACAAGGAGGCCGCCCAGGCCGCCAAGGCCCGCCTCGAAGAGGTCGGCGCCACGGTCCAGGTCAAGTAACCTGGCGAGATAGAACCCTGTAGGGGCGGCCTGAGGCTGCCTCTACAGGGTCGCCACCCTGCCTACCCCTACGTCCCCGCCGCCAGTTTCTTCTCCGACGTATTCTTGTTGCAGGCCGGGCAATGATAGTACGGCCCGTAGCGGCCCGCGCGCTTTTCCAACGGCGATTGGCCGCACTCGGGACAGGCAATGTCCACGATCTCTGCCGCGCCGCCGCCCTTGATGCCCAGCTTGGCCAGGGAATAGTTCTGGTTGCAGGTTGGACAGTATAGATACTCGCCATAGCGCCCTTTTTTCGGCGCCAGCGGCTTTAGCCCACAGGCGGGGCAGGCCGTCTCTTGGGCGAGCTGCTTGATCCTGTCGCTCAGGATGGGGCGCGTGTTGCGGCAGGTGGGATAGTTCTCGCATCCCAAAAAGCTGCTGCGCCCCCTGGTCACAACCTTCATCCGCCCGCCGCATTTCTCACACGTCTCGCCCTCGGCATAGACGTCCTGCTTTTCCTGGGGCTGCCCCTGTGCGTCCATATCCAGGGTGTAGCGGCACTCGGGATAGCCCGAGCAGCCCCAAAAGCGCCCCGCACGGCTCAGGCGCAGCGTCAGGGGCCGCCCGCACTCGGGGCAGATGCGCTCCTGCACGTCCTGGGGCGCGCTGGCGGCCAGGGCCTTTTCCACCGCCTGGGGCATCAGGCCCTCGGCGCGGGCCAGTTCGCGCTCGAATGGCCCATAAAAGCCCTCCAACATACGCCGATAGCCCACGATGCCCGCCGCCACCTGATCCAGCAACACCTCCATTTGGGCGGTATAGCCCACATCCACGATATCGGTGAACGTCTCGACCAGGGTATCGCAGACCACCATGCCCAGGGCCGTGGGCGCGAGGCTGGCGCCCTGCTTTTCCACATAGCCGCGATCCTGGATCACGCCCACGATGGAAGCATAGGTCGAGGGGCGCCCCACGCCGTTGGCCTCCAACTCTTTGATGAGGGTGGCCTCGGTGAAGCGCGGCGGCGGCTGGGTGAAATGCTGCTCGGGGTACAGGCCCAGCAAATCGAGCCCCTCCCCCACGGCCATCACAGGCAGCATCTGCTGCTTGTCCCCATCCTCCTCCGAGGCATCGGCGCCATAGACGGCCAAATGCCCGGCAAAGACCAGCCGCTGGCCCGTGGCGCGAAAGAGGTAATCCTTGGCCGCCAGGATATCCACGCGGATGGTATCGTAGACGGCGGGGGCCATCTGGCTGGCCACGAAGCGCTGCCAGATCAGCTCGTACAGGGCGGCCTGGCGCGCATCCAGGTACGGGCGCATCTCTTCAGGGGTGCGCAGGGTCGAGGTGGGGCGGATCGCCTCATGGGCCTCTTGGGCCAGGGCGGCCCGCGAGCGATAGCGGGGCGGGCTGGCGGGCAGGTAATCGGCGCCCCAGCGCTCCAGGATATAGGCGCGGGCCTCCTCTTGGGCCTCGGGCGCTACGTGGGTCGAATCGGTGCGCATGTAGGTGATCAGCCCGACCCGCTCGCCCGCCAGGTCAATGCCCTCATAGAGCTGCTGGGCCAGGCGCATGGTTTGCTGCGGCGAGATGCGCAGGCGGTTGCTGGCGGCGGCCTGTAGCGTGCTGGTGACAAAGGGCGGCTGGGGATTGCGCCGCCGCTGGCTCTGGCGCACCTCGCTGACGGTGTACGCGGCCTCCTCCAGCACGCCCAAAATCTGGTCCACGTCCTGGCGCTCCTGTAGATTGGGCTCCTCGCCCTTGATCTTGATCAGGCGCGCGCGCAAGACCTCCTTGCCCTCGATGCGGCGCTGTAGCTCGGCCTCTAGCGACCAATACTCGACGGGCACAAAGGCCAGGATCTCGCGCTCGCGCTCCACCACCAGGCGCAGGGCCACCGATTGCACCCGCCCCGCCGAGAGGCGCTTGCGCATGGCGCGGCTCAGCAGCGGGCTGATCTTGTAGCCCACCAGCCGATCCAGCACGCGGCGCGCCTGTTGGGCATCGATCAGGTCGCGGTCCAGGTCGCGGGCCTGGAGCAACGCCGTGCGCACGGCCTCGGCCGTCACTTGGTGAAAGGTGATGCGCCGGGTGATGGCGGGATCCAGGCGGGCCGCCTCGGCCACGTGCCAGGCGATGGCCTCGCCCTCGCGGTCGGGGTCGGTGGCCAGATAGATCTGCTCGGCGGACTGGGCCGCCTCCTTGATCTCGGCAATGACCTTACCCTTGCCCCTGGTCAGGTGGTAGGTGGGGCGAAAGCCGTGCTCCACATCCACCCCCAACTCCTTGGGGGGCAAGTCGCGCACATGCCCCACCGAGGCCTTGACCTGGAAATCGCGCCCCAGATAGCGGGCGATGGTCTTGGCCTTGGCGGGCGATTCGACAATGAGCAATGTTTTCGCCATAGGGCGTCCCCCTAACGGTAATCGGCGGCCCGGAACAGGGTGATTGCATTTGGGATTGGGTCGCCGCTATATTATTGTTGACTACGGTCTTCTGGCCCTCACCCCGCCGTCGTGGACTCCGGCGACCCTCTCCCGCACGCGCGGGAGAGGGTGCGGCCCGTCTGCGGGGCGCGGGTGAGGGCTTGCACGGCAAGAGCGAATGCTCTCGCTCCGTACAAGCGTAGCTTCTCAAGGCAGGCTTGAGCAATGCCTATCTGCTCAGAATACTTGCCTCCTACATGCAATTGCCCCGAATGGCGGCCTGGACGGAGCCTGCCTACACAGTGTATCATAGCCGCGCGACAGGAATGATCAAACGTACCGCGCTTGATTCGCTTGGTCCATTGCCGCGTTTTTACGTCGTTTCCACGCCCCGCCCATAGGCGATCAGGGCGGAACGCGCTATGCTGTGTACACGTGGCGCGGCGGCCCGCGCCATTGCCAGGTGCACGCCCTCGCGCTATACTTGCGCCAAACAGTCCGGTCAGCCTGCGCGCGAAGGAAAGAGAGCATGGACAGACTCGCCCATTCGACGAGACGACGGCGCAGTGCGCTTGCCCTGCAGGCGACCCTGTGCGCGCTGGTGTTGCTGGCCTCCCTGGCCGCACCCGCGTGGCCTGCCCTGGCGCAGACGGCGCCCCTCTGGCGCGGCGTGTACTATAACAGCACCGATCTCACGGGCATGCCCGCCCTGGTGCGCAACGATCCCCACATCAATTTCGATTGGGGTACCGGCGCGCCCGGCCCGGGCGTCAACGCCGACCATTTCTCCGTCGAGTGGAATACCTCGCTCTATTTCGATGGCGGCAACTATGTCTTTAGCGCCACCGCCGATGATGGCGTGCGCGTCTGGGTGGATGACCAGCTGCTCATTGACGAATGGCACGCCCACCTGCCGCGCACCTATTCGGCCACCAAGTATCTGGGCCCGGGCTACCATCAGGTGCGGGTGACCTATTTCGAGCGCACGGGCAAGGCCGCCGTGCGGGTCTGGTGGGCCCGGGGGGCTGCCACGGGCGCGGCCTCTGGCGGGGCCTGGCGCGGCGAGTACTATGCCAATACAACCCTCAGCGGGACACCCGTGGTGCGCCACGATGCCGCCATCAATTTCGACTGGGGCGCGGGCTCCCCCATGCCGGGCGTGATCCCGGCAGACGAGTTCTCGGTGCGCTGGACCCGCGATGTGTACCTGCGGGCGGGGAATTACCAGTTCTATGCCACGGTGGATGATGGCGTCCGAATCTCGGTGAACGGCGTGCCGGTGATTGACCAGTGGATCGCCCAGACCCGCGCTACTCACATGGGGAGCTATTACCTGCCCACGGGCACACACCAGATCCGCGTCGAGTATTTCGAGGCGACGGGTGACGCCGTCGCCATTGTCACCTGGAGCGGCAGCAGCTCTCCCGCGCCGCCCGTCCCCATCAGCATCATCGTGGATGACCAGGACGAGGGGTTCATCAGGGGCGGCCCAACCGACGGATGGTATGGCCGCCAGACCGGCTATGACGAGCATCTCTATTGGACCTGGAACAGCACCACGGCGGACCAGAACTGGGCCAAGTGGCTGCCCCACGTAACCGCGCCGGGCGAGTACGAGGTGTTCGTCTATATCCCAGAGCGCTTTTCCGGGGCCACCCAGGCCCGCTATGTGGTGGCGCTCAACGGCCAGCAGTATAGCCGCACCGTGGACCAGAGCCTCTATCCGGGGCAATGGGTGAGCCTGGGGAGCTATCGCTTCAAGGGCGGCCCCGACGAGTATGTGTACCTGGGCGATGCCACGGGCGAGGCCTATGCCACGCGCTATGTGGCCTATGATGCCATTATGCTGGTGCAGGGCGGCCAGGCCCCGGCGGCGGCCAGTAGCGCCGCCCCAGCGAGCGCCTCTGCCGCGTACGTAGCTTCTCGCGGCTGCGCGATTGCGCCCTGCCTGGGTTTCGGGCGCGTCTGGCAGGGCTATAGCCGGGTGCGCCAGGGCATGGGCTGCCCACTCGAGATGGAAAAGACGGTCTGGATGGCGGAGCAGCCCTTTACCGGTGGGCTGGTGCTCTGGCGGCACGATGTCAAGGGCCTGTACGTGCTCTATAGCGGCGGAACATGGCAGTTTGTCAGCGATAGCTGGACGACTGCCGAGGCCGAGACGGACCCAACCTATGTGCCGCCTCCGGGCCATTACCAGCCCAAACGCGGCATCGGCAAGGTCTGGCGCACCTACCCGAATGTGCGCAGCGCGCTGGGTTGGGCCACCGCCGAAGAGCGGGGCTATTGGGGGTCTGTACAAACCTATGAGCGCGGCGTCATGCTCTGGAGCCCCACGCGAGGCATCCATGTGCTCTATGGCGATGGGCGCTGGGAGCGGCTGAACTAGGGGACCCCTATGCCTGCCGCAGCGCGACTTGCAGGGCGCGTTCCAGCTCGCGCTGAAAGCGCGGCGCGCCAAACTGCTGGGCGTGGGCTTGCAGGGCGTGGGCGTCGAACTGGCTCGCCTCGCAGCGCTCCACGGCGGCCATCAGCGCCTCGACGGTGGGCTCGTGGAAAAAGACCCCCGTGCGCCCTTCGATGACCGTGTCCAGCGCGCCCCCGGCGGCATAGGCGATCACCGGGCGCCCGGCGGACATGGCCTCTAGCGGCGTCAGGCCGAAATCCTCTTCTCCCGGAAAGACAAAGGCCTTGCAGCGCGCCATCTGCTGGCGCACGGCCTCGTCGCTATCCACATAGCCCTCGAACTGGACGTTGCCTTGGGCCAGGGCCCGCAGCATGGGGCCATCGCGCCCCTCGCCGATGATGCGCAGGGGCAGCCCTAGCCGGTTGAACGCCTCCACCGCCAGGTCAATGCGCTTGTAGGGGATCAGCCGCGAGACGATCAGATAGTACCCCTCCGGCTCCTGGGGAGTGACATTCTCCTGGAGCAGCACCGGCGGGTAGAGGATCTCGGACTCGCGGCGATACACCTTGCGGATGCGGCGCTGAACGGTGCGCGAGATGGCAATGAACCGATCCACCCGGTCGGCGGCCAGCCGATCCCACTGGCGCAGGCTCTTGAGGTAGGGTTGCAGCCCCGCCTGGGCCAGGCGCCCCACCCCCTCGCGCTCGATATAGGCGTGATAGCTCCAGAGAAAGCGCGCCGGGGTCAGGCAGTAACACACGTGGGGCGTGGCCGCGGGGGTGATGACGCCATGCCCAAAGGCGCTGGTGATGCTCAGCACCAGGTCATAGCCCCGCAGGTCAAAGCTCTCGAACGCCAGGGGATAGAGGGGCAGCAGGAGTTGGTGCTTGCGGCGCGCCAGGGGGATGCGGTTCAGGAACGAGGGGCGAATGTCCCAGCCACGGTACGCCTCGGGCAGCGCCTCGGGGCGATAGATCGAGGTGTAGATCGGCGCCTCGGGGTACATATCGTGCACCACTTCCAGCACCCGCTCGGCCCCGCCATACTGGTTCAGCCACGAGAACACGATGGCCAGTTTCATAGTCAATCGCTCCTATCCATACTCGCGCCTGCGCCAACTCGCGGCCACAATTGCCCATCGGCTGCCCCGCCCCTTTTAATGCGCGCCTCATTTGCCGATGCAAAAGCGCCCAAAGATGGTCGCCAGCAGCTCTTCGCTGGCGCGCTCGCCGGTGATGGCGCCCAGGGCGTCCACGGCGGCGGCCACGTCAATGGCCACCAGATCGTCGGGCAGCCCCGCCGCCAGGGCGCGACAGGCATCTTGCACATGCGCCAGGGCCTGCTGCAAGAGATCGCGGTGGCGCGGGTTGCTGGCCAGCGGCTCATCGGCGGCGGCCACCTGCCCGGCGAATATCGTCTCCACCAGACAGCGCTCCAACTCGGGCAAGCCCTCGCCCGTCAACGCCGAGACGGGGATGTGGGGCACCTCCGGCAGCAACGCGCCATAGTCATCCGCGGCGGGCAGATCGCTCTTGTTGAGCGCCACCACGGCCGGGCGCCCCGCCGCCAGCGCCGCCACCTGGGCGTCCTCGGGGCCGGGCGGCGCGCTGGCATCGAACACCACCAGGGCCAGGTCGGCCTGGGCCGCCGATTGGCGGCTGCGCTCGATGCCCAGGCGTTCCACCAGGTCGTCGCTCTCGGCAATGCCCGCCGTATCGGTCAGCACCAGGGGCACCCCCTGGATCTGCAACGTCTCCTCCAGCGTGTCGCGGGTGGTGCCGGGCACCGGCGTCACGATGGCGCGCTCGGCGCGCAGCAGCCGGTTCAGCAGGCTGCTCTTGCCCACGTTGGGCCGCCCCACAATGACGGTGCGCACCCCCTGGCGATAGACCATGCCCCGCTCGGCCTCGCCCAGCAGCCAGGCCAGCCGCTCGCCGTGGGCTTGCAAGTCGGGGGCGATATCCTGCGCGGGCACGTCCTCGCCGAAATCAATCGCCGCCTCTAGATAGGCCAGGGCCCCCAGCAACCCCTGGCGCAGGGCGCGGATCTCGCCCGAGAGGCGCCCCCCGAGCTGGTTGAGCGCTACCCGCAGGGCCGCCTCGGTGCGCGAGGTGATGATATCCAGCACGGCCTCGGCCTGGGCCAGGTCCAGACGCCCGTTGAGAAAGGCGCGCAGGGTGAACTCGCCCTCGTGGGCCATGCGGGCGCCCTGGCGCAGGCAGGCCGAGAGGATCGCCCGCAGCGGCGTGGGGCCGCCGTGGCCCTGGATCTCGACTACGTCTTGGCCCGTGTACGAGCCTGGCGCCCGCATATAGGCCAGCAGCGCCTCGTCCAGGGTGTGTCCGTCATCGGGATTGCGCACGCGGCCATGGATCAGCCGGTGCGAAACGGCGCCATCCAGGGCCACCCGGCCCGAGGGGACGAACAGGCGCCGGGCCACGGCCAGGGCCTCGGGGCCGCTCAGCCGCACGATGCCGATGCCGCCCTGGCCCAGGGGCGTGGCAATAGCGGCGATGGTGTCATCCAGGGTGTACATGGGCGCGGGGGCGCGCCTATTCGGCGGCGGGGCGGATCAGCTTGACCCGCTTGTTGAACTCGCCACGGGGTAGCATCACCCGGCGGCCACAGGTGAGGCACTTGAGGCCGATATCGGCGCCGATGCGCGTTACGATCCACTCGTACGAGCCGCAGGGATGGGGCTTGCGCAGTGTAACCTGGTCGCCAACATCAACTTGATGCAGCATCGGGATCGCCCTCCTCGGCAGCGGGCTCTAGAAGCTGATAAAAGAGCAGCAGTGTGCTGCCGTAGCGGCGCTCGCTGGCCAGCTCCAGGCGTTGCAACAGCACGGGACCGAACTCTTTGGGGTGGATCTGGACGATGATCAGGCCATCGGGGGCCAGCAGAGGGCGCTCGTCCAGGGCCATGAGCGCCTCGGCCCATAGCTCGCGGTATTGGGGCGGCGCTACATAGATATAGTCAAAGGGCGGGTCGGGTTCGGCCTGGCGCAGGTAGCGCAGGGCATCGCCCCGGATCACCTGGGCGCGCTCTTGAAAGGCGGTCAGCTCCAGATTGCGGCGCACCGTGGCGGCGGCCTGGTGGGCCTTGTCAATGAACACCACATGGCGGGCTCCCCGGCTGAGGGCCTCGATGCCCACGCTGCCCGTGCCCGCGAACAGGTCCAGCCAAAGGCTATCCTCGGTATCACCCCCCAAGATGCTAAAGAGCGACTCTTTGACCCGATCAGAGATGGGGCGGGTGCCCTCTCCGGGGACAGAGTGTAGCTGGCGGCCTTTGGCGGCTCCGGCGATGACGCGAACCATGGGGCTCCCTTCTTGTACGCTGAGGCGAGTGTAGCACGGGAGCCAGGGGGGGTCAATTGGACGGCGGGCGATCGCCTCCGGCCATTGCGGCTACCTCGCCGGTGTGTTAGCGTGGGGATCGGGGGGCCATCTCGGGCACGGGCCGGAGCTGGCCCAGCAAGCGCAGCAGCTCTAGCAGGCGCTCGCGCCAGCCGGCGGCCAGAGGCAGGCGCACCCGTTTGCCGGCGGCCCGGGCATGGGGGAACCTGGCCTGTATGCGCTCGGGCGCGCCGGGCGCCAGGGGCAGCGGCAGCAGCGCCGTGATCTCGCGCTCGTCACCGCGCAGGCTCTCGATGCCGGCCTCGGCCCCCAGGATGCGCGCCCGCAGCACATAGAGCAGGTCCAACACCGGCGCCGGGGGCAGCCCAAAGCGGTCGGCCAGCTCGTCCAAGAGGGCGTCCAGCTCGTCCTCGCTCTCGATGCGGGCGAGGCGCCGGTACATGCGCAAGCGCAGCCCGTCGTCGGGCAGGTAGGTCTCCGGCAGATAGGCGGAGATGGGCAGGTCCACGCTGGGCCCCAGGTCGAGGGAGAGGGCCTCTCCCGCCGTCACGGTCTGGGCATGGCGGGCGGCCTCGGCGGGGGTGCGCTCATCCAGGCGCAGCTCCTCGATGGCGCGCCGCAGCAGCCGCGCATAGAGATCGAACCCGATGGCGGCGATGTGGCCGTGCTGCTCGGCCCCCAGGATCTCGCCCGCGCCGCGAATCTCCATATCCCGCATGGCCACCCGCAAGCCCGCGCCCAGCTCGGCGGCCTCCTGGATGGTCTGCAAGCGCTGCTGGGCGATCTCGGTCAGGGGCGGCTTGTAAAAGAGGTAGGCATAGCTCCGGTCAATGCCGCGCCCCACCCGCCCGCGCAACTGGTAGAGCTGCGAGAGGCCAAAGCGGTCGGCGCGGTCAATGATGATGGTATTCACGTTGGGGATATCCAGGCCGTTCTCGATGATCGTCGTGCAGAGCAACACGTCGCCCTCGCCCTGGGCAAAGCCCAGCATCACCTGGGCCAGATCGTCCTCGTGCATTTGGCCGTGGCCGATGACGACGCTGGCCTCGGGCACGATGCGATGCAGCTCGGCGGCCACCAGCTCGATATCCTGCACCCGGTTGTGAACGAAATAGACCTGGCCGCCCCGATCCAGCTCGCGCAGGATGGCCGTGCGGATCAAGCCCTCGTCGTACTCGGTCACCGTGGTTTTGATGGACAGGCGGTTCTCGGGCGGCGTGTCAATCACGCTCATATCGCGGATGCCGCTGAGAGACATGTGCAGCGTACGCGGGATGGGCGTGGCGGTCATGGTGAGCACATCCACCTCGCTGCGCAGGCGCTTGAGGCGCTCCTTGTGGGCCACGCCAAAGCGCTGCTCCTCATCCACGATCAAGAGCCCCAGGTCCTTGAATGTGACGTCCTTGGAGAGCAGCCGGTGGGTGCCAATGACGATATCCACCTGGCCCCGGCGCAGGCCGCGCAGCACCTCTTCTTGCTCGGCAGGGCTGCGAAAGCGTGAGAGCATCTCGACCACGACGGGAAAGGCGCGCAAGCGACGGCGAAAGGTGTAATAGTGCTGCTGGGCCAGGACGGTGGTGGGCACCAGCACCGCCACCTGCTTGCCATCCTGGGCCGCCTTGAAGGCGGCGCGCACGGCCACCTCGGTCTTGCCATAGCCCACATCGCCCACCAGCAGGCGGTCCATGGGCCGGGGCTGCTCCATGTCCTCCTTGACCTGCACCAGGGCGCCAAGCTGGTCGTCGGTCTCGACGTAGGGGAAGGCGGCCTCCATCTCGTGTTGCCAGGCGGTATCGGGGCCAAAGGCGTGGCCCTGGGCCACCTCGCGCTGGGCATAGAGCTCTAGCAGCTCGCGGGCGATATCGCGCACGGCCTTTTCGGCGCGGGCGCGGGCCGTGGCCCACTCGACGCCGCCCAGCCGATGGATGCGCGGCTCGCGATCATCGGCGCCCAGGTAGCGGCTCACCCGGTTGGCATGATGCATGGGGACGAACAGCCGGTCTCCGGCGTCGTACTCGATCTCGATGTACTCGCGCTCCAGCCCGGCGATGCTCTTGCGCGCCATGCCGTGATAGCGACCAATGCCGTGCTCGATGTGCACCACATAGTCGCCCGGCTTGAGATCGGTAAAGAGCGCCTCCGGCGGGGCCTGGCGCGGGGCCGTGGTGCGGCGCCGTTTTTGGCGCACCCAGCCAAAGACCTCGGCGTCGGTCAGCACGGTCAGGTGCGCCGGCTCAAAGGCCAACCCCTCGGCCAGGACGCCGTTTACCAATGCCAGCTCGCCCGGCGCGGGCACGTCCGCCAGGCTCTCGCCGGGGGTTACATAGAGCTGCTGCTCGCGCAACAGGTCGGCCACGCGCTCGGCCTGGCGGGTGACGATGACCAGGCGTTGTCCCTCGCGGTGCATGTCGGCGATATCGGCCAGGGCCTCGTGAAGCTGGCCGCCATAGGCCGGGGGCGCCGCGAACGCCTGGCCCAAGGGATGCCCTTGCTCGTCGCGGGCATAGCCCAGGCCGATGGTGTGCACGCGGCCCAGCCGCGCCAACAGATCGGGCCAGGGCAGGTAGGGTGCGGTGAAATCCTGGGGTAGATCGCCATCGCGCACCATTTCGGCGCGCAGCCTGGTGGCCTGATTCTCCAGCGTCACCGCCGCCGATTCGAGCGCGGGCAGGTCATCCAGCAGCACCAGGGCATTGGCGGGCATATAGTCCAGCAGAGTCGCCGGGCGCGGATAGAGGTACGGCATATAGTACGCCAAGCCCTCGAAATAGTTGCCCTGGCCGATCTTTTCGATCTGTTCGCCCATCTGCTGGCGGGTGCGCGCGTTGCAGGCGCTCAGGTCCAGGGCTTGCAGGCGCTGCAGGGCCGCCGGGCCCCATTCGGGCAACGCCTCGGCGGCGGGCGCCCAGGTCGCCTCCTGGAGCGTATCCAGCGAGCGCTGGGTGTCGGGATCAAAGGTGCGGATGCTATCTATCTCGTCCCCGAAAAAGTCAATGCGCAGGGGCAGGGGCAGGTTGGGCGGGTAGATGTCCACCAGGCTGCCCCGGTGGGCGAATGTGCCCGGCTCCTCGACGGCGATGGCGGCCTCATAGCCCGCCCGCACGGCCTGGGCCAGCAGGTCGTACATGGGGATCTCGGCGCCGACCCGCAAGGTGCGCATGGCGCGCCGCAGCGCCAGGGGCGGCGCGGTCTTGGTCATCAGCGCCCAGACCGATGTGGCCACCAGCACGCCCCGGCCGGCCTCCGGCTCCTCTGCCAGACCGCTGAGCAGGGCCAACACACTGACCCGGGTCTGGAGCGTTTGGCGGTCCCACGGCGGACGGTCGTAAAAAAGGGTATCGGGGGCGTGAAAGTAGTGCGGTGCGCCGGCGTGCTCGCCAAAGAGGCGCACCTGCTCGATCAGGTGGCGGGCCTGCTCGGGCCGGCCCGAGAGCACCAGCAGCGGGCCGGGCCAGTCGTGTTGGAGCGCGGCAATGACAAGCGGCCGCGCCGCCGTGGGCAACTCCAGGGCGTTCGCGGGGGGGCGATAGCCGCCGGGCCGCTGGCCCACCAGAGCGTTGGCGCGCCAGAGCGCCTCTTGATACGCCGGCGCGGCCTGCAAGAGCGACGTGAGGGATTGTAGCGTCACCGGCGCCCCCCTATTGGCCGTTGGCCGCATCCGGGCCGTTGTGGATGTTCATCGCCTCTTTGATCCCCTGGGCGAGAAAGGTCTCGATGGCCTGGGCCACCCGCTCGCAGAGATCGGGCACAAAGGGCGCCTGTTCGCGGTCAAAGGCGTTGAGCACATAATCCACCGGATCGCCGCGTTGGGGGCGCCCGATGCCCACGCGGATGCGGGGGAACTCTTGGGAGCCCAGGGCCGCGATGAGCGACTTGATGCCGTTGTGGCCGCCGCTGCCGCCGCCGGGGCGCACGCGGATGCGCCCAAAGGGCAGATCCAGGTCGTCATAGATCACCAGGATGCGCTCGGGTGGGATCTTGTACCAACGACTGAGGGGGCCCACCGCTGCGCCGCTGTCGTTCATAAAGGTCTGGGGTTTGGCCAGGATCACGCGCGCCTGGCCGATGCGCCCCTCGCCAAAGACGGCCTTGAAACGCTTCTTGTTCAGCGTCAGCCCGCGCTGCTGGGCCAGATGGTCAATGCAGCGAAAGCCGATATTGTGGCGGTGCTCGGCATATTCGGCGCCGGGGTTGCCCAAGCCGACGAGCAGGGTCCAATCGGCGCCGTCGCCCAAGGGTGGTTGTTCTCTTTTCAGGCGTCGCAAGAGGCTTTGCACCATGTTCCTATCCTGTGGCGTGGGCAACACAAACAAGGGCTAATCTCGGTGACTAGCCCCTGTGAATCAGGGCTCTACACGCTATGGGCGCCGCGCGGCTCGGAAGCGTCGGCGCTAGAACAGGCGGCGGATGCCGAACACAAGGCCCAAAAGGAGGAACACGGCGCCCATCGCCAGCCCGCCAAAGCAGAACGACTGGCCCAGGGTATCGGTCTCGATGGGCAACTGATCTCCCGTTGTCGTCGGCCCAACGCGGGGTGTTACGGAAGGCACGGCCAAAGCCGCCGTGGGCGCAATGATCTGCACCTCCTGGGTGGGCTCTGGCGTAGGCCCTTCGGGCGTGGCATCGCCGGCGGGCGTCTCGCCGCCCACGGGGGAGGGCAGCAGCTCCACCTCAGGCGTCTCCGTGGCCTCAACGGTGGGCGTTGGCGTGGGTTCCTGGTTCGCCACCACCACGTTGCGCACGTCGAAATCCACCCAGTTGCCATCCCTCTTGACGCCCGTGACCCGCAGGGTATAGACGCCATCCGGCACCGGGTTCGTATCCCACACCTCGAGCTGCCCGGCGATGACGGGCTGATCGTGCAGAATGCCGATCACGGCCCATTGGCTGGGGTTGGGGCCAATGCCAAACTCGACCTTGTAAAAGTCAAAATCGTCCACCTGGGCGGAGCCGATGATGGGCACCCGTCCGCGCACCCGCTCGCCCACGCTGGGCGAGGTGATCTCGACTCTGGTATCTGCCAAAACGTGCAGCGGCATGGCCACAGCCAACAGCAGCAGGGCCAGCAAAAAGGGCAAAACAGTACGTTGACGCATTCCCACTCCTCGGCATACCCGATGATTCACGCGACGAGTGTACCACAAGTCCACAAGCGCGCCAAAGGTCGAGGGATGCGAAAGCTGCCGAGCGACGCCGGTTTGACGCTACCCCAGGGCTGCTCTATACTTGGGTTTGGTCAAAGAACAGAGTAGAAAAAGCGCCATCAAGCGGGGGCTGTGCTGAAAGCAGGTATTGCCGTGGCGGATCGAGCGGCCGAACGAGAACAGCAAGAGATCCTGACACGTTTGCGGCGCGTCGAGGGGCAGATCCGGGGCATCCAGCGGATGATCGAAGAAGGGCGCCAGTGCGAGGCCATCGCAGCGCAGCTCCTGGCTGCACGGGCCGCCCTGGACAAGGCCAGCCTGCACATTATGGCGCACCATATCGAGATGTGTTTGCGAGGGGAGACGGACGAGCCCGACTCGGCGCGGCTGGATCGGATCATCGCCTTTTTCCTGCGCTTTGCCGGCTCTGGGGCTGTGGTCGAGGCCCTTGCGGACCCAGACGCCGAGCAAGAGCCTATCTGAGCCGGGGCGCCCCCCGGCGGGCAGGAGGAACTGGGTGCGCGCAACAACAGAGCAGCAGTGGGAGGCCGACGTCCTGCAGGCCGACCGTCCGGTGTTGGTGGATTTCTGGGCCGAGTGGTGTGGGCCGTGCAAGATGATGGAGCCCATCCTGGCCAAGATCGCGGATCAGTATGCGGGGCAACTGGCCGTTATCAAAGTGGACGTACAGGCCTATCCCGAACTGGCGATGCGCTATGACGTCCTGAACTTGCCCACGTTGGCGCTCTTTCGAGGGGGCGAACTGGTCGAAACGCTGCCTGGGTACATGCCGTTGGGCGTGCTGGAGGGCAAACTCGAGGGCTATCTCTGAAAGAGGCCCTCGCCAGATGCGCGCATACAGACGCCCACGTGCGGGCGTCTTTTGTGTCGAAACGCGCTACAATGCTGGAAACGGTAAACATTTGCTCCAGGGGCAGGATCATGCTATACTAGGGTCAAAGATGCGCTTGGGCAAAGTGGGCGTTCTCCTCCCACTTTTTCTGTTATGGACGGGTGTGGGGCGCTACGGGAGGTTACGGATAGGATGAAGAGCGAGTTCGAGATCGCTATTACGCAGTTGAGCGCGGACCGCAATCTCACGCCCGATGTGATCATCGAGGCGATTGAGATGGCGTTGGTTTCCGCCTACAAACGCAACTATGGCCCCAGCCAAAACGTTCAGGTCGAGCTGGATCGTCGCACGGGCCAGGCCAGGGTCTTTGTCAAGAAACTGGTTGCCGAGGAGATCGAGGACGACCGCAACGAGATGACCTTGGCCGAGGCGCACGCGCTGGATCCCGCTGCCAAGCTGGGCGATTTCATTGATGTCGAGGTCATGCCCCGCGATTTCGGGCGCATCGCCGCGCAGACGGCCAAGCAAGTGATCACGCAACGCATCCGCGAGGCCGAGCGCGATTCGGTCTTTGCCGAGTTTGCCGAGCGCGAGGGCGAGCTGGTCAATGGCACCGTGCGCGAGATTGATGTGCGCACGCGGACTGTGGGCGTGAGCTTGGGCAAGGCCGAGGCCGTGTTGCCCCGGGGCGAGCAGATCGCCCGCGAGCATTACCGCGTTGGCCAGCGGGTGCGGGTCTATATCGTCGCCGTCGAGCGCACGGCCCGCGGCCCCCAGATCACCGTCTCGCGCACACACCCGGACCTGCTCAAGCGCCTGCTCGAGCTAGAGGTGCCCGAGATCTATAACGGCACCGTCGAGGTCAAGGCCATCGCCCGCGAGCCGGGCTACCGCTCCAAGGTGGCCGTTGCGGCGCTACAATCGGGCGTGGACCCCGTGGGCTCTTGCGTGGGGATGCGCGGTGTGCGCATCCAGAATATCGTGAACGAGCTGGCCGGCGAAAAGATTGACGTGGTCGAATGGTCGCGCGATGAGCGCGTCTTTATCGCCAACGCCCTCAGCCCCGCCAAAGTGGTCGAGGTATACCTGAACCGCGAGGAAAAGGCTGCCAAGGTGATCGTGCCCGATCGGGCGCTCTCGCTGGCCATCGGCAAAGAGGGGCAGAATGCGCGCCTGGCCGCCAAGTTGACGGGTTGGCGCATTGATATCAAGAGCGAAGCGGAGGCAGCCGAGGAGGCCGAGCTCCTGGCCGCCGAGGCAGCGGCCGCCGCCGAGCGTGAGCGCGAGCGCGAAGAGGCGCGCCGCGCGGCTGCCGCGCTCCTGGCCGAGGCCGAGGCTCTCATGGATGAGGAAGAGCAGGAGCTGGACGAGGCTGTCGAGGCCGTCCTGGCCCCGGATGAGGCCCAGGCCGAGCTGCTGGACCTGCCCTTCGAGCCAGAAGAGATTGAGGCCGAGCCCGTCGCCGAGGTGGACGCCCCGGCCCCGGATGCGGCGTTCGATCTGGCGCCAGAGACCGAGCTGCCCTCTGCCCTGGATGATGTTGTGGAAGCCGAGCGTCCCGATCAAGAGACGCTCGCATCCGATATCGAAGAATGGGATCAGGATCTGGATTCGGAACAAGAGGTTGTTGCGACAGAGATGACAAGCGCGGTGTCGGATCAAGACGAAACGATGGCCTCTGACGGCGAGCCACAAGTCCGCTTTGAGCTGGAGAAAGAGCTGCCGTTTGAGGAGGAGGACGAGGAAGAAGACTCGGGCGCTCGTGGGCGAGACGGCAAGCGCCGCCGCGACCGCCGGTTCGAGTATGACGAGCGCCTGGGGCGCGTGGTGGCGCGCAAGCAACACAAGCGCTCCGGTGGCCGCGAGTGGGATGAGGACCTGGACTAGGACGCGATAGGCGCGATGGTCAGAAAAAGGCCGCAGAGAACCTGCATCGCCTGCCGACAGACGGGGGACAAACGCGGGTTGATCCGCATCGTGCGCACCCCTGAGGGGCAGGTTGCCGTGGACGAGACGGGCAAGCGCGCGGGGCGTGGCGCCTATTTGTGCGCCAACCCCGCCTGCTGGCAGATCGCCCTGGACGAAAAGCGCGTCGGACGGGCGCTCAAGATTACGCCCTCGCCCGAGGACCTTGCCGCGCTGCGCGCCTATGGACAGGCGCTGCCGCCCGCAGAGAACGCTGGGGAGCCCAACACAGCATGAACGGGACTCAGGTCTTGTACGGTACGGCCAGGGAAAGGCGGTCAGACGACGCGCATGGTCGAGAGAGAATAGAGATGCACAGGCACCTTGAGAGAGGCGCAGGAGAGAGGGTTGCTATGGGCGCCGGTTGATATCTCATAGCCAGTTCCCCTTGCGATCCCCGATCTGCTGCCCCCTCATGGCGTTTGTCAGCCCGCTTCTCACTGCAACAAGTATCCGACAGCCAGGCCCCAAAGGGCCTTGGTTGGCGTCCGAATAGTGTCTACAGAGGGGGGAGTCATATGAAACGAGAAACTCGTACCAATAGGCCAAGCCGTGGCAACAGCAGGCCCAGCGCGCCCCGCCCTGCCCCGGGTGGCCGAGAGAGCGCTGCGCCCAAGAGCGCCCCGGAGCCCCAAGTCAAGGAGATCGAGCTGCCTGCCGTCATCACCGTGCGCGAGCTGGCGGACCTGATGCAGTGCAGCCCCATCGAGCTGATCAAAGAGTTGATGAACGCCGGCGTGATGGCGAATATCAACCAGCAGATTGATTACGATACCGCCGCCATCGTGGCTGAGGATATGGGCTACCACGTCATCGAGACCAAGCCCGCCGAGCCCGAGATCGAGGAGCAGGAAGAGGCCGCGCCCGTCATTGCCCAAAAGCGCGAGCGCGAGTATGCCCCGGAAGAGCTCAAATACCTCAAGACGCGCCCCCCTGTGGTCACCATCCTGGGCCACGTGGATCATGGCAAGACCTCGCTGCTGGATGTCATCCGCGAGACCAGGGTGCAAGCATCCGAAGTGGGCGGCATCACCCAGCACATCGGCGCCTACCAGGTGGATGTGAGCGGGCAAAAGATCACCTTTCTGGATACCCCCGGCCACGAGGCCTTTACCGCCATGCGCGCCCGGGGCGCCAGCATCACCGATATAGCGGTGTTGGTGGTCGCCGCGGATGATGGCGTGCAACCCCAGACCCGCGAGGCCATTGACCATGCGCGCGCCGCCCAGGTGCCTATCATCATCGCCCTCAACAAGATTGACCTCCCTTCCGCCAACCCCGACCGCGTCAAGCAGCAGCTTTCTGACCTGGGGCTGGTGCCTGAGGATTGGGGCGGCGACACGGTCTGCGTGCCGGTTTCGGCCAAGCAGCGCATCGGGATCGATGCCCTGCTGGACAACATCCTGCTGGTGGCCGAGATGGCCGAACTCCAGGCCAACCCGCGCCGGGTCGCCGAAGGCGCCGTTGTCGAGGGGCGCATGGATCGGGCGCGCGGTTCGACGGCCACTTTGCTGGTGCAAGAGGGCACCCTGGAAACGGGCGCCGCCATCTCGGTCGGCCAGACCTATGGCAAGATCCGCGCCATGTTCGACTATAAAGGCGAGACGATCACCAAGGCGGGGCCCGCGACGCCCGTGGTCGTGATCGGCCTGCGCGATGTGCCCAGCGCCGGCGACACCTGGCGCGTGGTGGATAACGAGCGCATGGCCCGCGCCATTGCCGAGCAGCGCGTGCAAGAGAGCCATGAGCGCGAGAGCCAGCCGGCTGCGGCGCTGACCCTCGACCAGATCTATGCCCAGGCCCAGGCAGGCAAGGTACAATCGCTCAACCTGATCCTCAAGGCCGACGTGCAAGGCAGCATCGAGCCGATCAAGAGCTCTCTACAGCAGATCGAGGTCGAGGACCTCTCGGTGCACTTTGTGCATGAGGGGGTCGGCAATGTGGCCGAGTCTGATGTGAACCTGGCCGTAGCCGCCAACGCCATCATCATCGGCTTTAGCGTGGGGGTGGACCCTGCCGCCGAGCGGCTGGCCGAGGCCGAGGGCGTGGATATCCGGCGCTACGACATCATCTACCGCGTGATCGAAGACGTGGAAAAGGCCCTCACCGGCATGTTGGAGCCCGTATACGAGGAAGTATTGCGCGGCAAGGCCATCGTGCGGCAGGTGTTTCGCATCTCTCGCATCGGGGTAATTGCCGGCTCGCAAATCACCGAAGGCAGGGGGCTGCGCAACGCCACCGCCCGCGTCATGCGCAATGGCAAGCTCATACACCAGGGGCGCGTCTCTTCGCTCAAACGGTTCACCGAGGACGTGCGCGAGGTGAACACGGGCCTGGAATGCGGCATCGGCGTTGACGGCGCCTCGGACGTGCAGGAAGACGATATCATCGAGTTCTACACCCGGGAGCAGGTCCGCTAGTGCCTGCCCCCAGGGCGAACGGTATGGGATAGACTATGTTACATCGCAGAGAGCGAGCAGAGAGTTTCATCCAGCGCGAGCTGACGCTGTTGCTACGTGATCGGGTGCGCGACCCTCGGGTGAATGCCTTGACGGTGACCGGGGCCGAGCTGACCCAGGATCGTCGCCTGGCGCGCATCTATGTGGCGTGCTATGAGGGCGAAGAGGCGCTCCAAGAGGGGCTGATCGGCCTGAACAGCGCCCAGGGCCTGCTGCGGCGCGAACTCGCCCAGCGCCTGCACTGGCGCTTTACGCCCTATCTCGAGTTTCGCCCCGACCGCTCCTGGCAGTACGGAGAGCACATGGACCGGCTGTTCGACCAGATCGCAGAGGAACGGGGTGCAGAAGAGGATGTTGAGCCAGGCGAGTCTGCATGACCTCCAAGATGTCCTGAGCGGCATTCGGCGGGTTCTGATCGTCTCGCACGTTGATCCTGATGGCGATACCATCGGCTCGGCCCTGGGGCTGGCCTGGGCCCTGCGGTCGCAGGGGCTGGCCGTGCGTCTCGCCTGCCAGGACCCCCTGCCCGACGAGGTGGGGTTCTTGCCGGGCGTGGAGGCGTTCCAGAGCGACGGCCTAACGGACGAGCAGTTGGTCATCGCCGTGGACACCAGCGACCGGCGCCGCATGGGCAAGCGTTATGTCGAGAGCGACCTGGGGGGGCGCCCTCTGGTGGTGATTGACCACCATGTGACGAACCCGGGTTTTGGGGATGTCAACCTGATCGCCGGCGCGCCCGCCACGGCGCTCCTGATGCTAGAGGTGGTGGACCACCTGGGGGTTCCCCTGGATGCGACCATTGCCACCTGCCTGCTGACCGGCATCATCACCGATACCCAGGGCTTTCGCACCAGCAACACGACGCCCGAGGCACTGGCGGCGGCGCAACGCCTGATGCAGGCGGGCGCCCCGTTGGCCCAGATCAATCAGTGGGCCTTTTCGCGGCGGGCGGCGGCCACCCTACCCGTGTGGGGCGCCGCATTGGCCAACGCCACGCTGACCGACGGCGTGCTGTGGGCCGAGTTGCCCTACGACCTGTTGCGCCAGAACGGCATCGGCGGCGAGGCCAGCAGCGGCTTGGTCAACTTTTTCAATACGGTGCGCGAGGCCCAGATAGCCGTAGTGCTCACCGAGCAGCCGGATGGCATCATTGACGTGAGCCTGCGCTCCAAGCCGGGGGTGGATGTCTCGGCGGTGGCCCTGGCCCTCGGCGGCGGCGGCCACGCCCAGGCGGCGGGCTGCCAGATCGCGGGCGAACTCGCCGAGGTGCGCGCGCGTGTGGTGGCGGCGGCCCAGGCCGCCGTGGCGCGGGCAGGGTAGCGCGTGCAGCGCAACGCGCCATGTGGAGCGCAGCCTTTGGCCTGCAACAATGCAAAGAGCGGCCCGCCCGCTTTCTATTGGGTGATTTCCTCTTTTCCCCACAACAGTCCAGCGCTGGCGCGCTGGTGCGGGATGAATCTCGCGCTCCATACGATGCGCAGCATCGCCACGATGCTATGCATCGTCACGACGCGTGCGCCCGCATGCCCATCGTGGAAGCATAGCGCGATCATGGTGCGCTGGAAATGGGGCAGGGTCGCGACAGGGAGCTTGCCATGACGCCGACCCCCGCCCCGATGGGCGCCCTGAACATCCACAAACCGGCCGGTTGGACCTCCCATGACGTGGTGGCCCGGGTGCGCCGCATCACCGGCGAGCGGCAGGTGGGCCACACTGGCACCCTGGATCCTATGGCCACCGGCGTGCTGGTGGTCTGCATCGGGCGGGCCACCCGCCTGGTCGAATACCTCTCCGATCTCCCCAAAACCTACCGGGCTACCGTCGCCTTTGGAACCGAGACCGACACCTGGGACGCCGAGGGACAGGTGATCGCCCGGCGCGATGCCGCATATCTGACCCTGGAGGCCCTCCTGCCGCTCCTGGATGCCATGCGCGGCGAGATCCAGCAGGTGCCCCCCATGTATTCGGCCCTCAAGCGCGATGGCCAGCCCCTCTATCGCCTGGCCCGCGCCGGGCAGACGGTGGAGCGCGAGCCGCGCACGGTGCGCATCGAGCGCCTGGACGTGCTGGGCTGGGAGCCTCCCCTGCTCTCCCTCGAGATCGCGTGCAGCAAGGGCACCTACATCCGCTCCCTGGCCCACGACCTGGGGCAGGCGGCGGGCGTGGGCGCGCACCTGGCGGCCCTGGCGCGCACGGCCATCGGGCACTTGTACCTGGAAGAGGCCGTGACGCTGGAGGCTCTGGCCGAGGGCGACTGGCAGCACTGGCTGATCGAGCCGCGCCGGGCGCTGCGGCACCTGCCCGCCGTGGCCATCTCCGAGGGTGAGGCCCAGGCGCTGGGGCATGGGCAGGCCATCGAGTTGCCAGAGGAGCCCGGCGGCGACACCTGCTGCGCCTATGACGCGCAGGGGGCGCTGGCAGCCGTGCTGGAGCGGGACGAGCGCCCAGGCTGGTGGCGGCCCCGCAAGGTGTTCGCCGCGGCAAGCTGAGGCGGCACGCCTCCGTCGCCCCGCACCCCGTTTCCCGCAAAGCCCCTCCCATCTGCTATAATACCTATACCATGCAAGTCATTTCAGATCTAGAACACGCTGTTCTTTCGCAGGATACCATCCTGACCGTGGGGTCGTTCGATGGGGTGCATCGGGGGCATCAGGCGCTCTTTCGCGGGCTGATCGCGCAGGCCGGGCAGCGGGGTATGCTTTCGGCAGCCCTCACATTCTACCCGCACCCTCGCGTCGTCCTGCGGCCCGAGGTGCAGCCCACCTACCTGACCAGCGATGTCGAGCGGGCCCGGCTGTTGGACGCCCTGGGCCTCGACCTGCTGGCCCTGATCGCCTTTACCCGAGAGCTGGCTGCCACCCCTGCCGAGGCGTTTACCCGCATGCTCGTCGAGCGGCTGCGCATGCGCGAACTGTGGGTGGGGCCTGGCTTTGCCCTGGGGCGCGGGCGCGAGGGCCAGATTCCGGCTCTGGAGCGCCTGGGAGGGCAACTGGGCTTTCGGCTGCACGTGGTGGCGCCCGTGGATGACGGGGGAGAGCCGATCAGCAGCACGCGCATCCGGGCGCTGCTGGCCGAGGGGCGGGTGGATCGCGCGGCAGAGCTGCTGGGGCGCTATTACGCCCTGAGCGGCGTCGTGTTGCACGGCGCGGCGCGGGGCCGTCGCCTGGGCTTTCCCACGGCCAACCAGCGGGTGCCCGCCGAGCGCGCCGCCCCCGCCAATGGCGTCTATGCCGTCTGGGCGCACGCGGGAGGCGAGCGTTACCCCGCCGTGGCCAATATCGGCATCCGCCCCAGCTTTGACGCGGGCGAGCGCCTGCTGGAGACCCATCTGATGGGCTTTGAGGGCGACCTGTACGACCGCTGCCTGCGGGTCGAATTCGTGCGCCACCTGCGCGGCGAGCAGCGTTTCGAGAGCGGGGCAGCGCTGACCGCCCAGGTGCAGCAGGATATGTCCCACGCCATGCGCATCCTGACCGAGCGCGTGGCGGCAGAGTGAGCGAGATGGCCGAGCAACCCTTTATCGAGATCGAGCATCCCGCCGACCTGGCCCTGCGGGTGTGGGGGCGCGACCTGCCGAGCCTGTTCACCCACGCGGCCCAGGGCATGTTTCACCTGATGCGCTATGGGCCATCGCCCGTTGAGGCGACGCCGATGACCCACGACATCGCCCTAGAGGCCGACGACCTGGAGACGCTCCTAGTGGATTGGCTGGGCGAGCTGCTCTACCTGGCCGACCGGGAGGCCGCCCACCTGGGGCGCTTTGAGGTCGTCTCTCTTGAGCAGGTAACGTTGCGCGCCCTCGCCCACGGCGAGGCCCCCCGATACCCTGGCCGCAGCATCAAGGCCGTCACCTATGCCGACCTGGCGATCCGCCCCGTCGCGGGTGGCTATGAGACCATCGTAACCTTTGACGTATAGCCTGGGGCGTTTGCGCCGGCGCGCGCCAACAGGCAAGAGAGAGAGGCAACCGACATGGTCAGCAAGCAAGACCTCAAGCAAGTGAGCCCCCTGGTGTGGGAGGTGCCCGCGTCCTTTCGCCAGGACATGCGCGTGCCAGGGCGCGTCTATGCCGACGAGGCGCTGCTGGAGGCAGCCCTGGGCGACCGCGCTATGGAGCAATTGGTCAACACCACCACCCTGCCGGGCATCGTCAAGTATGCTCTGGCCATGCCCGATATGCACCAGGGCTATGGCTTTCCCATCGGCGGCGTGGCCGCCACGGCCCTGCCCGATGGCGTCATCTCGCCGGGCGGCGTGGGCTATGACATCAACTGCGGCGTGCGCCTGCTCACCACGGGCATTGAGGCCGAGGCGCTGGCGCCCCACATGCCCGCCCTGATGACGGCTCTGTTCGAGAATGTGGCCAGCGGCGTGGGCGCCAAGGGCGGCCTGCGGTTGAACCGGAGCGAGCTGGCCGAGGTGCTGGAACAGGGGGCCGCCTGGGCCGTGCGGCGCGGCTATGGCGTGGCCGAGGATACCCTGCGCACCGAGGACGAGGGCTACATGGCCGAGGCCGACGCCTCGGCGTTGAGCCCCCGCGCCACCGAGCGCGGCCTGGACCAGATCGGCACCCTGGGCTCCGGCAACCATTTTTTGCAGGTGGACCGGGTGAGCGCCCTGTTCGACGCCGAGGCCGCCGGGGCGATGGGCCTGCGCGAGGGCGACGCCGTGGTGTGGATCCACTGCGGCTCGCGCGGCCTGGGCCACCAGGTGTGCACCGACGCCGTGCGCGAGATGCAGGCTGCGGTGACCAAGTATGGCATCCAGATCCCGGATCGGGAGCTGGTGTGCGCGCCCGTCGGCTCGCCCGAGGGCCAGCGCTACTTCCGGGCCATGAGCGCCGCCGCCAACTATGCCTGGGCCAACCGCCAGATGATCGCCCATCTGGTGCGCGAGACCTTTCGCCAGGCGCTGCCGGCCCCCCTGCGCGATGCGGAACTGCGCATGGTCTATGACGTGTGCCACAACATCGCCAAGATCGAGACGCACCAGGTGGATGGCCGCCTGATCGAGCTGTGCGTGCATCGCAAAGGGGCCACGCGGGCCTTTGGCCCCAACCGCCCCGAGGTGCCCGCCGCCTATCGCGCCCTGGGCCAGCCGGTGCTGATCCCCGGCGATATGGAGAACGGCTCGTTTGTCCTGATCGGGACGGAGCAGGCCATGGCCGAGACCTTTGGCAGCACGGCCCACGGCGCAGGCCGCACACTCAGCCGCTCGGCGGCCCGCAAGCGGGTGCGGGGCGAGCAGTTGCGCGACCATCTCGAGGGCGAGCAGATCGTGGTGCGGGCGGGGAGCATGGCGGGCCTGGCCGAGGAGGCGCCCGTGGCCTATAAGGATGTGGCGGACGTGGTGGCGGTGGTGCACGAAGCGGGCCTGGCCCGGCGCGTGGCGCGCACCCTGCCCCTGGGCGTGATCAAGGGGTGATCGGCGCCGCTCAGCTCCAATTGCCTGCCTGGGCCACGATGGCCGAATGCAACGCCGCCGTGCACGGGGCGCAAAAGTGCCAGGGCAGCCGCGCCTCGTCCTCGGCATAGGCCAGCAGTTGGGCCACTGTTTCGGCGTGGCGCATGGCGCAATGGTTGGTGCAATGGGTCTCCAGGCCGCGCCGGAGCACCTGTTGGCGCCGCTCAAAGGGGGGAATGGCCAGCACGTGCCCCAGATGGTGGCGCACCAGCCGGGCCAGCGCCAGCCGTTGCTGCGCGCCCTCTGCCAGCGCCCGCAACCTGTGCGCCGACATGACCGCCGCCTGCCCGGGGAAACTGGCGCCCAGGCTGTAATAGTCGGGGCGCTGGCGGGCCATCGGGGCGGGGAAATCGGTCAAATCCTCTTGCAGCAGGGCCAGGTTCAGGTGTGGCGTCGCCCTTTGCCAGGGCTCGTTCCGCACCAGTTCAAGATACACCGGCGCAATGACCCGATCCAACTCGCGATCATAGGCGGAATCTACGTACCACTGGCTGCCCCAATAAGAGCTCTGCCCCACCATAGCCGGGATCACCCAATTGCCAAAGGTCTGCACCCGGATGGGCGGGTCGAAAAAAGCATCGGGCCGCCGAAAGTAGAGCCAATGCAAGGTCTCGTGGACCGTGCGGGTGAATACCTCGGCTTCCCAATCGGTAACGCCCTCGGACCATGTAAGCGAGAGGGATATGCTCATGCCGGTTTCCCATTGGTTGCGGCGGGGCAGCGGGCTCGCAACTGAGCCTGCAACCCGATTATGCCATGCCCGAGCGCCAACGACAAGTACCCTCGGAAGCGGACGCTCGGAAGCGGACGCTCGGAAGCGGGGTGTGTCCAGAGTTGTGGGCGACTCGCGTATGTTGGCGGGGCGCGTTGAGGAGTTGTTTGCACACCATGTGCGCCAGAGCTGACCAGGGAGTCTCCCTATAGCCTTGGGAAGCCCCTCCCCGTTCATGCGCGGGCTGGCGCTCTGGCGCGAATCCGGGTATCATGGGGGCCAGCGGCGTCCCAGCGGGGGATGCCTGGCGGAGCATTCGTTGTTAGTGCAAACAGAGAAAGGAACCCCCATGCCGAGCATCAAAGGTACGCAGACGGAAAAGAACGTGCTGGCCGCATTCGCCGGAGAATCGCAGGCCCGCAACCGCTACACATTCTTTGCCTCGGTAGCCCGCAAAGAGGGCTATGAGCAGATCGCCGCCATCTTTGAGGACACGGCTGCCAACGAAAAGGAGCACGCCGAGATGTTCTTTGGCCTGCTGGAAGGCGGCGAGGTCGAGATCGTGGCCGGATACCCCGCCGGGGTGGTGGGCGATACCGCCGCCAACCTGGAGGCCGCCGCCGCGGGCGAGCGCATGGAGTGGACCACCCTCTACAAGAACTTTGCCGAGACGGCCCACGAAGAGGGCTTGCGCAAGGTCGAGGTGGTGTTCCGCGAGATCGCCGAGGTGGAGGAGGAGCACGAGAAGCGCTACCTGGCGCTGCTGGAGAATGTGCGCAACGGGCGCGTGTTCCAGCGCGACGAGGTGGTGCGCTGGCGCTGCCGCAACTGCGGCTATGTCCACGAGGGCACGTCGGCGCCCAAGCTCTGCCCCGCCTGCCTCCACCCGCAGTCCTATTACGAGATCATGGCGGAGAACTACTAGTCCGCGCAGCGCAACGAGACCCCCGGCCTCTGGTCGAGGGGTCTCGTTGCGTCCCAAACGAGCCTTCCGCTCATCGAGCGAGGGGCCGCTGGGCCGTGGCGCCCCAGAGCGCTGGTTCTGCGCACGAGCGATCTCGCGCCGGGCTTGCGTCACCGGTCGCGGGGCCTTCCAGGGTGCACGAGCCTGGGATGCCCGCCTCAACCCGCGCAGGAAAGGGGCTGTTGCCGATGATCCTTCTCACCGTTTGGGATGGCCTGAGGCCAGACCTGATCTCTACCGAGCACACGCCTTTTCTCGCCCGGATGGCCGCCGAAGGCGTGACGTGCCGTGCCAGCCACGCCGTATGGCCCAGCGCCACCCGCATCAACGCCGCTTCGCTGAGCACGGGAGCCTACCCGGCCGGCCATGGCCTGGTAGACAACGAGCTATATGTGCCGGCCCTCGATCCGTCAGGCCCTATCTCGTGCGCCGACTGGCGCGCCCTCCAGGATATGGCCGACCTCGAAGGCGGCCCCCTCCTCACGGCCCGCACCCTGGGCGAGATTCTGGCGAGCGCGGGCCGCCGCATGGCCTCCGGCGGATCGGGCTCGCCGGGCACCACCTATCTGACAAACCCCACGCTGACCGGCCCGATTATCAACTGGGCCGTGGCTTGGCCCGAAGCCTTCCAGTCCGACCTGGTGCGGCGGCGCGGCCTGCTCCTTACCCAGGCAAGCTCTTCAGAGGAGCGCAACCGCCTCGTCATCGGCGCCTTGCGCGAGATCATCTTTCCGGAATACCAGCCGGACCTGGTGACGCTTTGGCTCACCGAGCCGGATCATGCTCAGCACGAACATGGGCTGCTCTCGGACGAGGCCTGCGCCATGCTGCGCCACGTGGACGCCGAGGTGCAGGCCCTGTACGAGCACCTGGCCGCCACCCAGGGGGAGGCGCTCACCTGCTTTGTGCTGTCGGATCATGGCTTCGATACCATCGGCCCCCATGTGGATATCGCGCGCGAGTTGGTCGCCGCCGGGCTCAAGCAAGCGCCCGAGTCCACTGATACCGTGTGTGCGGGTTGCAGCATCTATCTGCCCGACGACGGCCCATCGCGTGCGCCCGATGTGGCCGCCTGGCTGCTGGCGCAGCCCTGGATCGGGGCGGTCTTGGTGCGCGACGATCTGGCCCCGGCCTGCCCAGGGACGCTGCCCTTTGACGCCGCCCGGGTCGGTCACCGCCGCTCGGCACAGATCATGTTCTCGTACCGTTGGACGGATGCCGCCAATGACGCCGGCGTGCCCGGCACGGTGCACGGAAAGGCAGGGCTGGCGGCCACCCACGGCTCCGTCAGTCCATACGCCCTCCGGAACACCCTCATTGCCTGGGGCGCCGGCATCAAGCGCCGCTTGGTGTCGGATGTGCCTTGCGGCATCGTGGACGTGGCTCCCACAGTGTTGCGCCTGTTGGGGCTCCCCGTCCCCGCGGAGATGGACGGCCGTGTGCTAGAGGAAATTCTAGAGGGAGGTCCCGAACCCGCAGAGCTGCGGGGGTGGCGCGAGACACGCCACCCCGAGACGACGGGGGGCGGCGTGAGCCCGCAGGTGGCCCACTATAGCGCCATGGACGGACACGCCTATCTCGATTGCGTCACCAGAGGGTAAGAGGCGGACGTGCCCGCACTGGCGCGCCGATGGTCGAGACAGGCATGTGTGGGACACTGCGAGGCCCCTGGCGAGAGCGCCGGGGGCCTGGAAAGTAGAGCGTGAGGGATGATCTCCGTCATCCCTCACGCCACCAGGTCCTCCAGCAACGTGGCATCGCGCATGACGGCCTCGCGAAAGGGGCCTGCCAGTGCGCCCTCGGTGACCACGTCCACGCGGCAGCCCAGCAGTTGCTCCAGGTCGTAGACCAGCCCTCCCAGGTCGAATAGGCTGCGGCCCGGCTCAAGCGCCACCAGCAGATCGAGGTCACTCCGCTCATCGGCCTCGCCACGCGCCACCGAGCCAAAGACGCGCAGCCGCCGCGCCCCGTAGCGGGCCGCGATCTGCATCGTCTCGGCATAATGTTGGGCCAGACGCTCATATAGGGTCATGCATCCCCCTGGCTCTCTCCAAGGGCTCGGCTTTTACACCGCGCGGTCATACACCACCTGGGCCGTTTCGGCGATCTCCTGGCGAAAGTAGGGGTTCTCGATGGCAGCCAGCACCACCAGGTCCACACGGCGGCCAAAGAGCTCCTCCAGGGCTACCATGAGCCCCAGCAAAGCCTTGCCGCGCTGGCCTGGTGGCAACGGCCCAAAAACCACGGCAAAGTCCAGATCGCTGCGCTCAGGGTCATAGTCGTCCCGCGCTGCTGACCCAAACAGGGCCAGGCACTGTACAGAGCGGGGCTCTGTTTGCAGTATCGCTCGCACAGCGCCTCTAGCGCCTGACGTTTTGCCTCGATCAGCGGGATCACGAGCCCCTCCATCCGGGATTCAGCACAGCCGCTTCCCTGGCCGACAGCCAGATGATACGCCAGGAAAGGGCCTCCCGCAACTCGCCGCACCTCACCCCTCCCCATACCGCAGCCCGTGCGCAAAGGGGAACAGGGGGCTCTCGGAATCGTAGGGCAGGTCCTCGCACTGGCGGCGCACCGCCTCCATCGAGGAGGGCAGCTCAATCGGCAGCTTGCCTTGGGGCGCGGCCTGGCCAAAGAGCACATCCAGCAGCGCCTCGTCGCTGGCCCCAAAAGTCGCCAGCAGGGCGACGCTGGCCGCCGCCAGCTCCGGGATCACCGCCGGACGGTCCATGGCCACGGCCAGGATGGTGGGCGCCTGGGCCATGATCCCCAGCAGCCGCTCCCGCTCCTGATCGCCAAAGGCCAGGCTGCCAGAGTGGATGCGGCTCTCCAGGAACCCTTCTCGCGGCTCGTAAGGTGTCTCTACTTGGATGATGGCCCAATCCGCCTCGGCGGGCGTGGCTGCCAGGTCGCCATAGGCGGCAGCCGCCTCGGGCGAGATGCCCTCGACGTACAGGCGCGGCCTGCCCCGCAGCGGCAGGGCCGGCCGGTCTGGCGCGACGCCGTTCTTGAGCAGGGTGATGGCCCGGCGCTGGGCAGCGTCCCCGGCGGCGCGGAAATCGGCCCGGCCCACCGTGGCCTCGGCGTGCTCGGGATCCACAAAGGGTTTATCGAACAGGCCCAGGACGAACTTATCCCGGAGGATGCGGCGCGCCGATTCGTCTATGCGCGCCTCGCTGATCCGCCCGCTGCGCACCAGCTCCACGATCACCTCGGGGCAGGCCTCGCCACCGAACTGATCCACGCCCGCATCCAGGGCCTTGGCAGCCCGCTCGGCCGTCGAAAGCTCCTCCACGCCCCAGGCGCGGGCCTCCATCGGGCGCCCCATCACCTCGCGGGTGACCAACAGGCCCCAGTCGGTGCAGACGATCCCGTCAAAGCCATACTTTTCGCGCAAGAGCCCGGTGATCACCTCGCGGTTGAACCCGAACCCCACCGCCTCGATCTCTAGCCCCACGGGCATGCCATAGTAGGGCATGATCTGGCTGGCGCCAGCGGCAAAGGCCGCCTCAAAAGGGATCAGGTGATAGTCAAAGGCCCCGCCCGGATAGACCTGCTCCTTGCCATAGGGAAAGTGGGCGTCCTCGCCGTCCTTTTGCGGGCCGCCGCCGGGAAAGTGCTTGGTCATGCAGGCCACGCTCCGGGACCCCAGGCGCTCGCCCTGAAAGCCCCGGATGTAGGCGGCGGTCAGCCGCGCCGAGAGCTGGGCATCCTCGCCAAAGGTGCCGTTGTTGCGGCCCCAGCGCGGCTCGGTGGCCAGGTCGGCCATCGGGTGCAGCGCCACGCGGATGCCCAGGGCCAGGTACTCTTGGCGGGCGATATCGGCAAACTGCTGCACCAACGCCTCGTCGCCGATGGCGCCCAGGCCGATGGGCTCCGGCCACTGGGACATGGCCCCGGCCCGCGCTGCCGTCAGCACGTTGTGAGAGAATCCGTGGCGCGGGTCTGAAGAGAGGGTCACCGGGATGCCCAGGCGCGTGCTCTCGGCCAGCTCTTGCAGGCGGTTCTGCCATTGGGCCGCCAGGCGCGGCGCGGGCAGGGCGTGCACGTTGAAATGGTTCATGCAGCGCGCCGCCACCATCTCGCTGGTAGGTAGGCGCCCCATGGCATCCAGCCCCTCCACCAGGGAGCCATCCTCATTGGCGCCCAGCATAGTGTGGAACATGAGCCCCGCCTTTTCCTCCAGGGTCATCTGGGCCAGCAGATCCTCGACCCGTTCCGCCACGGGGCGGCGGGGGTCCTCGTAGGGGTCCAGGCGGCCGTTCTTGTTCAGATCGCGGTACGTCAGATCGCCCTCGCGGCGAGTCAGGGTGCCGGGCATGGGTCGCCTACCTTTCTATGTATAGATGGCCTGCATGGAAACGATGCGCTCAGCCCTCGGCCAGAAACGCGCGCACCGCCGCCATGAACCCGTCATAGTTCTCGCGGCGCACGTTGTGGCCTGCGCCGGGGACGTGGGCCACGCGCACATTGGGGAACAGCCGCGCCGCTTCGGCGGCCAGCTCGGGCCTGGCCATCGAGCCCTTGTCGTTATCGGCAATGATCAGAAGCATGGGGCACCGGACGCGGGCGAACAGGTCGCGCCAGGGCTCGGAGACGGGCGTGTAGCGGCTCATGGCATCCACATTGACCTGGAGCTTGGAATCGGCCCAGGGGCCCAGCTCCTCCTCTGACCAGGTGGGCGACTGCTGGCGGCCCATCGCCATGACCTCTTCGCGGGTCTTGCCTTTGAGGTTGCGCATCCAATCGAACATGCGCGCCCGGTTCTCGGGCGCCAAGCGCGCCGGGTTGAACTCGACGGGCGCCGCATCCTCCAGGATCACGCGGCCCACCAGATCAGGATGATTGGCCGCCAGTTGCAGCGTCGCGCCGCCGCCCATCGAGTGGCCCATGACGGTCGGGCGCTCCAGCCCCAGGGCGCGAATCAGGCCCGCCAGGTCCTCGCTTTGCTCCTGGGGAGCGCTGGGACCCTGAGGCGATTCCGAGAGGCCGTGGTTGCGGGCATCGATCATGATGATGTCATACTCGCCCTCCAGGGCGCGGGCCACCGGGGTCCAGCAGAGGCCGCTGTCCGTGGCGCCGTGGCACAGCACCAGGGGCGGCAAAGAGCCGTCGCCGGTGCGATAGTAGTGCATGCGGATACCGTTGGTGAGGACGTCGCCTTGGGTCCACTCGCCCATGTCATACTCCTTTACTTCGGAAACTAGTTTGCCAGCTAACCTTCTTGCACGAGAAGATTAGCTGGCAAAGGGCAAGGTGTCAAGTCGGGGTGGGGCTCGCTCAGGGCGCCGGCGTGGCGGGGAACTCGTCGCCCGGGGCGCACTCGCCCCGAAAGAACGCCCATTCCTCGCAGGCGCTGCCGTCGTCGAACCGGCATACACCGTACTGGCCGCCCTCGTCGTCGGTGAGGATCTCGAGCGCGCCGCCCTGCTCCTCACAGTAGACCGAGGCCGGATTCGGCAGGCCGATGCCGCCCGGCGGCTCGACGACGTTGGCGGGCGGGCGCCCCTCCTGACACCCAGCAAGGAGCGCCCCGAGCAAGAGCAAGGCCGCTACCGATACCGTCACACGCGTCCTCATGGCAACCCCCTCGCCTCAGGCCCGCTCGGATGCAGGCCGCTGTCAGCGTCCTATAGACGGGACGCCTGCCTTGCTCGTTCCCGGAGAGCTACTTGTAGAGGCCATCCCGTAGCATGGCCTCTGCAAGTAGCATCGTAGCTTGAGGATTACCCCTCGGCCAAAAAGGCCCGCACTGCCGCCACAAAGGGCTCGAATTGCTCGCGGCGGACATTGTGCCCCGCGCCGGGCAGGTGGATGTAGCGCACGAGGGGGTTGATGCGCGCCGCCTCGGCCGCGGCCTCGGGCGTCACCGACGAGCCCTTGTCGTTGTCGGCAGTGATCAGCAGCAAGGGGCACTGGACCTTGGCGAACGTCTCGCGCCAGGGCGGGCGCGGGGCGCGCACGCCCATCGCCTGGGGCCGCAGTTGCAGCTTGGCATCGGCCCAGGGGCCAAACTCCTCTTCATCCCACAGGGGCGATTGCTCGCGCCCGATGGCCATGATCTCCTCTTTGGTCTTGCTCTGCATCTCGGAGGCCCACACGGCCAGATCCGGTCGGGGTGGAGCTGGATCGTCTGTGACAGGCCGGATCTGGTAGGCGCCTGCATCCTCCAGGATGGCGCGGCTCACCAGCTCGGGGTATTCGGCGCACAGGTGCAGCGTGGTGGCGCCGCCCATCGAGTGGCCCATGACGGCGGGACGCTCCAGTCCCAGGGCGCGGATCAGGCCGGCCAGGTCGGCGGCCTGGGCCTGCGGCCCATACGCGCCCTCGGGCGCTTCGGAGAGACCGTGCCCCCGCGCATCAATCATGATCACGTCGTAATCCGCTTCGAGCTGTTTGGTGACGCGGGTCCAGCACAGCCCACTATCCGAGAACCCGTGGCACAGCACCACCGGGGGCTTGTTCCCTCCTGTGCGATAATAGTGCATGCGCATGCCGTTGGTGATGACATCACCCTGGGTCCACGTTGCCATATTGCGCTCCTTTCCTGCTGAAACTATTTGGCCGACTAATCTTCTTGCGAGACAAGATTAGCTGGCGGCGCACAGCGTGTCAAGTCGCTCTGGATCTGCAACAGGGCGATGTCAGAGGAGAGAATATCTGAATGCAGCATATCGCCGAGGATATGCCCGGCTTTTGCGTGGGCGAACTGCGCATACATGCAGTTTGCCCACGCGGATAGACATAGCGGAACGCACCAATTCAGCTCGAATCAAGACGTTTCATGCTGGAAAAGGCATTAACTACTGGACTACAATTCCTATATGTGCTAGAGTAGAAGCAGGCTCCAGGGAAGGTGGGCTGTCCATGACCAGGAGGGTGGCATATGGGCTAAGTTGTACATCGCGTCAATGGGGTTCGCGATATCTACCAGTAGGAGGAATATGGCATGAAGAGCAGAATCGTATTGGCAATGGCCGTCATGCTGGCCCTGGTACTCGTGGGCGCAGGCGCAGGATCGGCCCAAGGAGGTCAGGTCATCGGCTGTGTGACCTCGGCGGGCGCCGTGCGCATCGTCTCCGATTGTAGCCTGTGCTACGCCCGTGAGACCTGCCTGATCTGGAACCAGGAAGGCGTGACAGGCCCGACCGGCCCGACGGGTCAGACAGGCGCAACGGGTGCAACCGGCCCGACCGGCGCAACGGGTGCAACGGGTGCAACCGGCGCAACGGGTGCAACCGGCGCGACAGGCCCGATGGGCCCGACCGGCGCTACGGGTCAGACAGGCGCAACCGGCGCGACAGGCCCGATGGGCCCGACCGGCGCGACCGGCCCGACTGGGCCCACTGGTGCGCCCGGTCTCGATGGCGCTGACGGTGCTGACGGTATGGATGGCGCCACAGGCCCAACTGGCCCGACCGGCCCGACTGGGCCCACTGGTGCGCCCGGTCTCGATGGCGCTGACGGTGCTGATGGTATGGATGGCGCCACAGGCCCAACTGGCCCGACCGGCCCGACTGGTGCGCCCGGTCTCGATGGCGCTGACGGTGCTGACGGTATGGATGGCGCCACAGGCCCAACTGGCCCGACCGGCCCGACTGGTGCGCCCGGTCTCGATGGCGCTGACGGTGCTGACGGTATGGATGGCGCCACAGGCCCAACTGGCCCAACTGGCCCGACCGGCCCGACTGGGCCCACTGGTGCGCCCGGTCTCGATGGCGCTGACGGTGCTGATGGTCTGGATGGCGCCACAGGCCCAACTGGCCCGACCGGCCCGACTGGGCCCACTGGTGCGCCCGGTCTCGATGGCGCTGACGGCGTCGATGGTGCCGATGGCGCTGACGGCGTCGATGGTGCCGATGGCGCTGACGGTGCCGATGGCATCATGGACATGCAGTTGGTGACGGAAGGCCCGCAGTCGGTGAGCGCCTGGGCGACGACCACCATCACGGCCACGTGCCCGACCTCGGAGATCACGGGCTATGAGTGGGCCGCCATCTCGGGCGGGCACTCGTGCGATGGCTGGGGCGTCTGGATCATGGAGAGCAAGCCGACGACCGACTGGACCGGCTGGATGGTCAAGTTCGATCGCGACGCCAGGGATGCCCGCTCGTGCAGCGTGTTCGCCGTGTGCGTACTCAGACAAGACCCTACCTGATCGTGATTGCATAGGCCAGATGCGTCCCACACGGGGCGCGCTGACAGCCTAGCATCGAAACCGGCGCCGGGATCATCTTCCGGCGCCGGTTCGTTTATGCGGCGCCGCTTGGCAACCAAGTCCAACCTGGCTAGAATCGCTACATCATCGCGCACCAGGGAGGACTGCCGGATGGAAACGTCACAAGCGCCTGCCACGAATCACGACAGCCCTTTGCCGCCTGCAGAAGCGGCGCTGCCCGTTACCCTGCAGATCCGCCTGCCGCGCCCCGAGCGCTGGGGTGTGATCTTGGCGCTGGCCCTGGCCATCCTGTTCAACCTCGTCATGTTCCGCCACGAGGCGACCATTGACGCACCCCCGCTCAACGACAATGTCGTACACCTGGTGAATGTGCAGCGGGCGGCAGAGGCCATCCGCCAGGGCCAGGATCCGACCGATCTATGGATCCCGGACATTGATCTGGGCTATCCCCTCTTTCACCACTATCAGCACCTGAGCTATCAACTCCCGGCCCTGGCAGTGGCCCTCTCCGGCGGGGCCATCTCGCCCGAGGCCGCGCTACGCTGGGCCACAGTCCTCTTGTTCGCCTTTTGGCCGTTGCCCCTCTACTGGGCGGGGCGGCGCTTTGGGTTTGGCCGCTTGGCCTCGCTGCTGGCAGCCGTCCTTGGCCCGTTGCTCGCCACCTATGGGCTCTATGGCCTGGACGCATTCAGCTACACATGGGTTGGTTTTGGCCTCTATACCCAGCTCTGGGCCGCCTGGCTGTTTCCCCCGGCCCTGGCGCAAGCCTATGCCACCTTGCGTACCGGCAAGGGCTATCTGCTGGCGGTGGCGCTGGTCGCGGCGCTGTTGCTCTCGCACCTGGTCTATGCCTATATGCTCTTCGCCTCGTTGGCGATGCTGGTGCTGCTGGCAATCTGGCGGCCCAAGGACCATGAGGCTGTGGCTCCCGGCGACACCTGGATACGGCGGCTCTGGCGCCTGCTCACCATTGTGGGGCTGGCCGCCCTCGTGAGCGCCTATTTTGTGCTGCCCTACTTTATGCACCAGGCCCATGCCAACCGCACCGTCTGGCTGCAAAGCTGGAAATACGACTCCTTTGGGCTGGGGTGGGTCGCCCAGACGTTGTTCGATGGCAATATGTTCGATGCGGGCCGCTTTCCCTCATTGACGCTGCTTGTTGGCGCAGGGATAGGCGTCTGCCTCTGGCAGTGGCGCCACGAGCGCTACCGGCTGTTGCCCGTGCTGACCCTCATGTGGTTGCTGTTGTATGCGGGCCGGCCGACCTGGGGCGTCCTCATGGACCTCTTGCCCATGGGAAGCAGCCTGATCCTGCATCGCTTTATCGGAGGGCTCCATTTCGGGGCGATCTATCTGATGGGGGTGGGGCTGGCCTGGCCCTGGCGCTGGGCCCTGGCCAGGGCCGACCGTCGCACCCTCCTCATCCCGGCGGCCTTGACCTTGCTGCTCCTGGTACCCGTTTATCGAGAGCGCGCCGCCTTTTTTCAGCAGAACGCCGCCTCGATGCGCACAACTGCCGATGCCGTGGCCGCCGAGCGTGCCGATCTCGACGCCCTCGTCGCGACGATCCAAGAGCTCCCCCCCGGCAGGGTCTATGCAGGGTTGGCAGGCCGCTGGGGAGCCGAGATCAAAGTGGGCGCCGTGCCCCTGTATGCTTACCTGAACGGCATGGGCCTCGATGTGCTGGGGCATCCCTACCACGCCCTCTCGCTCAACGCCGATATCCAGGTGCTCTTTGATGATGGCAAACTGGAGCAGTATCAGCTCTTTAACGTGCGTTATGTCATCACCCCTCAGGGCTGGACCGTCCCTGCTTTCTATACCCCCCTGGGCGACTATGGGCGCTTTCGCCTCTATGAGGTGCCCTCCGGCGGCTATTTCGACCTGGTGGATTCCGATATGGCCTTTGTGGGGCGCAAGGACGATTTCTACGGCGCCGCTTCCACCTGGCTGACCAGCGAGCTGTTGCGGGCCAAGCAGCATCCGACCATCGCATTGGGGGCGGCGCCGCTGGGGTATCGTGCGCTCTATCCGCTGGAGGAGGCCCCCGCCGAGATACCTCTACTGACGGTGACCTCGAACGACTATCGCGGCGAGGTTCTCAGGGAAGAGGTGGGGAGCAACTGGTACGAGGCGGAGGTCGAGGTCGTACGCGAGAGCTGGCTGATGCTCAAAGTCACCTACCATCCGGGCTGGCGAGCGTATGTCAATGGCGAGCGTGCCGAGACCGTGATGCTGATGCCCAGCTATGTGGGGGTGCGGCTGTCGCCTGGGCAGCACACGGTGCGCCTGGTCTATAGCGGCGGCGCGGGGCGTGCGTGGCTGATGGCCCTGGGCCTGTTGACCCTGGCGCTGCTCTGGCTGGCCGAGCGCCGGCCCGACCTGACCGCGCGCCTGCGAGAACGGCTCTTGGGCGCATCCGGAAAAGCGTCTTATGTCCCCGGCCAAGAGATCGCCAATGGGGGTGGCGCGGCTGTCAGCGTGAGGGATGAGCTTGCCGAGCCGGCTACCGAGAGCGGGCCAGCGCCAGTGGCTCCCCGCAAGCTGCTGGGGCTGTATCTGGTCTTCCTTGCCATCTATTTGGTTTCTGGCGCAGGCCATTTCTTTAGCACCGATCATGTGTCCGTTTACTGGGTGACAGAGAGCCTGCTAGAGAGCGGCGAACTGGCGTTGCCGGAGCAGATGCATGATTCGGTCCAGGGGCCGGATGGCAAGTACTATTCCATGTACGGCATTGGGCAATCGCTGGTCGCCATGCCGTTCTACATCCTGGGCAGAACGGTGGAGCAAATCGCAACGCCCGAGGTCAGGCGGTTCTTTAGCGGCGTTGATCTGGGGCAATGGGGCGGCGCCGTCCCCATTTACTTTGTCTCGCTGACGAACCAATTCCTCTCACCCTTGCTCTGCCTGTTGGTACTGGCGTTCTGCCTGCGCCTGGGGTTCTCGCGGCGGGCCAGCCTGGCGACCACCTTTGTGTTCGGGCTGAGCACGGCCACCTGGGTCTATGCGCGCGACTCGTTCCAGCACCCCCTGGAATCGCTCATGCTATTGCTCTCCATCTATCTTTTGTACACACACCGGGGCCAGTTGCGGCCCAAGCAACTGCTGCTCGCCGGGTGTGCGCTGGGAATGGGCATCCTGACGCGGTCGAACCTGGTGCTGACGGCCCCGCTTCTGGCGGCCTATCTATTCTGCCTTGCGGCAGCCCAGGTCCCGGGCGAGCCCTTGGCGCCCGACGGATCGAGTGCGCAGGGCGCGCGCCTGGGCCGCCTCGCGGGCAGGTTGCGCGATCTGTGGCGGCGAGGGGTGGCGCAGGGAGCGCTACGCTGCATCGCTCTATACGCAACACCGGTTACCCTGGCGGTGATCTTGGTCCTCTACCTCAATTATGTCCGCTACGGCTCCTTTCTCGCCTTTCATCCGATGGCGCAGGCCTATGGATTCTCGACGCCCGCTTGGGTAGGTCTGTACGGCAACCTGCTGAGCCCGGGGCGCAGCCTGTTCCTGTTCTCGCCGCCCCTTATCCTGGGCCTTTGGGCGGCGCGAGGGTTCTACCGCAAGCACAAGGCCGAGGCGCTGCTCTTTGGCGCCCTCGTCATCCTCTATCTCTTGTTCTACTCGCTGTATAGCTATTGGGATGGCGGCTGGTCGTGGGGACCGCGCCTGATTCTGCCGGTATTGCCGCTCTTGACCATCCCGATCGCGGGCTATCTGCATACCAGGGGGCGCGCCATCGCCCTGGCGCTCTTAGCGCTCCTGGGGACGCTGGTACAACTGGCGGGCGTGGTGGTCAACTATAGCTACATACACCATGAGTGGCTGGAGATGGGGCTCAACCCTGCCAAGGCATTTCTCTTTGTGCCCCAGCTTTCGCCGATCCCCACCCATTGGCAGGCGCTGCTCTCCGGAAGGCACGTTGATCTGTGGCTGCGCGAGGTGTGGCGCGGGTTCGGCCCGGCGACGTTCGCGCTAACGCTGCTGGTTCCCGTGGGCATCCTGGGGGCCGGGCTGGCGCTCACCGGCGCTCCTGCCGCCGCCGCTGCCCGGATCAGGCCCTGGCTGGCGGCGCGGCGCCGAGAGGCACCCTCAGCGGAGGCATAGGCGCCCTGGCTGCATCGCGCAGACCGGCGCCGGGGCCGTCTCTGCGCAGGCTGCTTGTATGCGCAACGCTTGGCAGACACGCCAGACCCGGCTAGAATCGGGATGAACGGGCTCGGGCCACTGTTGCGCACCAGAAAAGTAGTAGAGATGGATATACCACAAGCGCCCGCCCCAGAACAGGACCGTCGCGCCGTTTCTGAGGAAGAGGCGGGCGCGCCCTCCAGTTCCGAGTCCACCCTGACCCTGCAGATCCGGCTACCGCGCATCGAACGCTGGGGTGTGCTCCTGATCCTATGCCTCGCCATCCTCTTTGGCGCAGTTCAGCTCTATCCCGAAGTGGCGGTGGATGCGCCGTTCCTGAATGATAACGTCTTGCATCTGCTGGCCATTGGCCGCGCAGCCGAGGCCATCGCCCAGGGTCAAGACCCCACCGACCCCTGGCTCAGCCAGGTGGCCTTGGGCTATCCTCTTTTTCACCACTATCAACACCTGAGCCACCAAGGCCCGGCCTTGGCCGTAGCACTCTCCGGTGGAGCCATCTCGCCCGAGGCGGCCTTGCGCTGGAGCACCTACCTCTTGCTCTGCCTGCTGCCACTGCCGCTCTATTGGTCGGGGCGGCGCCTGGGACTGGATACGCCAGCGGCCCTTTTGGCAGCGTCCCTCGGCCCACTGCTCGCAACCAACAGCCTCTATGGTCTGGACGCCCTCAGTTTCGTCTGGAGCGGGTATGGCCTCTACACACGGCTCTGGGCGGCGTGGCTGTTCCCTCTCGCTTTGGCCCAGACCCATGTTACCCTGAGCACTGGGAAAGGATATTTCCCCTCTGTAGCCTTGGTAGCCGGCCTGTTGCTTACACAGATGATCTATGGCTATATCTTGGCGCTTTCGTCAATGGCCCTTGTCTGTAGTGACTGTTCATTGGTTGGTGAAAAGTTGTATAATGAGTCAAACGTCGTGCCTGTTCGATCCATTCGGCCGGCGGAAAGAGACATTATGCGCCTACTCATGATCCTACCTCGTGTGGAGCCGGACCA
>Ga0334885_1000944_pt1 | contig 41628 bp, 36 predicted proteins | sample GraSluR1_MG_8_FD_207233 | JGI IMG/M metagenome (GOLD analysis project Ga0334885, IMG submission 207233) | Sludge microbial communities from methane-producing bioreactor in Wageningen University, Netherlands - Granular Sludge_31_05-R1 | ecosystem: Engineered > Bioreactor > Anaerobic >...
CTTTCTAAACCCCACTGTACCATTTTTTTTATCACTTAAAAACTTCAAAGTGTCCAAGAAGCTAGTCATCATTTCCAAAAAAATTAACCTAATTGCTCTAATTGGCCTAATTAACTTAAACAAACACCAAGTTTTAATGTCTAATTGGGATTTAAGTCATTGGAATTTATTTAGAAATTAGGAATTAGAAATTAGAAATTGCACAAAACCCTATTTTGTGCCTTTTGCTGCTTTGGCAGATAGAGCAATTCTGCCTCGTTCTTTATCTACATCAATTACAATAACTGGGATCTTGTCGCCAACCTTCACAACATCAGAAACTTTTTCAATTCTTTTATCTGAAAACTGTGAAATATGAACCATACCATCTACCTTAGGTGTTAGTTGAACAATTGCACCAATCTCTACTCCAGTATTTCTGTTTTTCTGAATTGCTTTTATTTCACCGACAAATTTTTGACCGACTTCAATTTCTTTAGTTATTGATTTAATGGTTTCTATTGCTTTTTTTGCCATTTCTGAATTTGTTGAGCACACAGAAACCACGCCATCTTCTTCTATATCAATAGTAATCTCATCTTTTCCTCCGCATTCATCTATAATTGCATTAATTGTTTTACCGCCAGGACCAATTAGCTCACCAATTTTTTCAGGTTCAATATTAACAGTAAGAATTCTAGGAGCATATTGAGACATTTCTTTTCTTGGTTCAGGGATTACATTTTTAATTTTTTCTAGTATTACTAAGCGAGCTTTTTTTGCCGCCTCTAATGTTTCTGTAATAATTTGTAACGATAATCCGTGAATTTTTGTATCCATTTGAATAGCTGTAATACCGTCAAAAGTACCTGCAACTTTAAAATCCATATCGCCACCAAAATCCTCTAAACCCTGTATATCAGTTAATATTGTATATTTTTTATTATCTTCATTTGTCACTAAACCCATAGCAATACCCGCAACTGGTTTTTTAATTGGAACACCTGCGTCCATTAAAGCCAAAGTTGATCCGCAAGTTGCTGCCATAGAAGATGAGCCATTAGAAGCAAGAATTTCCGACACAACTCTTATGGTGTATGGAAAATCTTTCTTGTTAGGCAAAACAGGTAAAAGTGCTTTTTCGGCCAAATATCCGTGTCCTATTTCTCTTCTTGACGCACCTCGCATAGGTTTAATCTCACCCGTAGAAAATGGAGGAAAATTATAATGATGCATGTATCTTTTTTCGCTTTCTTCAGTCATTGTTTCAACTAATTGCTCTTCGCCTGGTCCGCCTAGAGTTACAATAGACAAAGCTTGAGTCTGTCCTCTGTTAAAAAGAGCAGATCCGTGAGTTCTTGGCAACACTCCAACTTGTAAATCAATTTGTCTTATCTCATCCATTTTTCTACCATCAGGCCTATGATTATCATTTAAAATTGCATCTCTTACTTCTTTTTTTAAAATTTGATCAAAAGCATTTTTTAAATCAATTTGTTTGTAATTGCCTTCGAAATTTTCTAAAACTTTTTTTTCAAACTCATTAGTCATTGCTGATCTTTTATCTTTATCCTGCTCCTTGATAATACCCTTAAGTTGATCACCGAGGTATTTTTTTACATCAGCATAAATATCTTTTTCAGTTTGCAAAACATCTTTTTGTTCTTTTAATTCCTGGCTAGTTTTTTTGTAAGCTTTTGCGATTTCTTTTTGAATTTCTAAAATTGGTTTAATACTTTTTTGGGCAAGCTTTATTGCTTCTAGCACCTTATCTTCCGAAAGTTCATTTACTTGTGCTTCAAGCATCATTACATTTTCTTCGGTAGATGCAATAACTAAATCTAGCTGAGAATCTTCTAGTTCTGATTTACTCGGATTAATAATAAAATCATTATTTTTATAACCAATTCTAGCAGCTCCGACCGGACCTTCAAAAGGAGCGTTAGTCATCATCAGTGCACATGAAGCGCCAATAATTCCCAATACACCTGGCTCATTTTCTCCATCATAAGCTAAAGTTGTTATTACAATTTGGACATCATAAAAATAGTTTTTGGGGAATAATGGTCTTAGAGGTCTATCTATCATTCTACAAGTTAAAATTGCTTTATCAGACGGTCTGCCTTCTCTACGAATAAATCTAGAACCAGATATTTTACCTGCAGCATAAAATCTTTCCTCGTAATCTACCAGAAATGGAAAAAATTCCATACCTTCTTTTGGCTCGTCTGAAATACAAGCTGTAGCTAAAATTACCGTATCTTTATACCTTACAGTAACAGCGCCATCGGCAAGTGTTGCCATACTGCCGAATTCAATTATTAAATCTTCACCATTGAATTTGGTTTTAAATTGTTGAGATTTCATTTAATTCCTTACATGAAAAAATTCAGAGTTTTTTAAATACTACATTAAGAACTTATTTAGGGTCCTGATATCAGATGTCAGATTCAGATATATATCTGATTTCTGAATTCCGATGTCCGAACCCCAAACTAACTTAATTGACTCGAAATTTTTAAATTATTTTAGTTTATTTTCTAAGATTTAAATCTTTAATAACTTTATCGTATTTTTTAATATTTTTTTCTTTTAGATAATTTAATAATCTTCTTCTTTTACCAACCATAATAAGAAGACCTCTTTTTGAATCATAATCTTTTTTGTGTTTTTTAAGATGTTCTGCCAATTCATTTATTCGTTGAGTTAAAAGAGCGATTTGAACTTCTGAAGAGCCAGTATCTTTCTTATGTGTTTGATATTTTTCAACCAAAGTTTTATTTTTTGTTACTTTTACCATTGTTTTACCTTTTAATATTATTTAATTTTAATTATATACTAAATATTTTTTTTAATCAATATAAAAATATTATGCGATATTAGACAATTCTTCCTCGTTAATTATATTTGTTGTATTAATACTATTGTTTAAGTTAGGATTTTTTTGCAATTGAAATTTCTTGATTGTATCAATAACCTGATCTTCAGATTCTGCTAAAGATCTATTATTAACCTGAAATGCAGCTGCCATTTTATGTCCACCACCACCAAACATCTTTGCTATTTCAGCAACATCAATATTTTCACTTGCACTTCTTAAGCTTCCATGCAAATTACCAGATCTCTCGGTTAAAAGTAGAGCAAAATCAATACTAGGGGCTGTTTTTAATAACTCGTCTACAACTCCCGCTGTTTCAGATGGATCTGCGTTAAACAACTTATAATCCGTTGCACTTACTGAAGAGTATATAAACCTATATTCTTTTTCTTCTTTAATATTAGAAAGAACCTTACCCCATATTTTTAAGGTAGATAAAGTTTTTGTCTTAAAAACATGTTTAATAATTTGTTGCTGATTTCCTCCGGCAGCAACAAGCTGTGCAGCAACAGTGAAAGATTTTGGAGTAGTATTTGGATGCTGAAAACTACCAGTATCGGTAATAATTCCCGTAAGAAGTGCTGTTGCAACTTCAGGTGAAAAAATATTTTTTCCTCTCCCTAACGATTCAATTAAAGATACTAAAATTTCTGATGTAGAAGTAGCTGTTAAATCCACCCAGTTAACTTTTCCGAAATAGCTATTTGTTGGATGATGATCAATATTTATAATTGGAGTTTCGTAAAATAAATCTGGATTGTTAATATAAAAACTACCTAATCTTTCTTCACTAGGAGCATCTAAAACAAAAACTAAGTCAAATTTCAACTGACTATAGTTAAAACTAATATCATCCTTTGTCAAATTCACTCCTGTGTCTGGAGTTATTATAATATTTAATTTATTTTCATTTGGATAATTTTTATATCCGAGTTTACTAATTTTCCCTTTTAATGTATTTACACTAATTATAAAATCTTTTGAAACATCTGCATCATTTTTAATTTTTTCAATGTTTGGAAGAAAATTTAAAACTTTAGGATGAGTATCTGAGCAAACTGCGGTGGGATTTTTACCAAGCACCCTTAATACTTCATGCAATGCTAATATACTACCAAGAGCATCCCCGTCAGGATTAACATGTGTAATTAATAAAATATTTTTACTTTTATTAACCAATTCTACTATTTGTTGTTTTGGTGATAATTCCATATTAATTTAATAAATAATAATATTTTCTTAGAGTTTTATATATTAACACAACCAAGAAAAAACTGTCAAGGTAAATTTAATACAAAAATAACACAGCTTTTATGAATTTCCCTATGGCTTAAGACCACAGGATTTTCCCCGGCCTCGCTCCGCAAAGCGGGGCGGGCTGGCGAAGGGTGATAAATTTTGTTCTAGTTAGTATTACAAGTTTTTACAGCAAAAATAATCTTAAAAATTTAAAAACAATACTTAAAAATTATCATTAAACACTCGGAAGTTGTAAATGCAAAAAAGTTATGGTAGAATAAAGTTACAAAAATTCAATAATATTTTATTTAATTAAAAGGAAATTATGCCAATTATTAAATCTGCCAAAAAAGCGCTTAGATCAAGTAAAACCAAAGCTCAAAAAAATCAAAAGGCAAAAGATAAGCTCAAAAAAATGCTTAAAAATGCGAATTCAGACAATCTCTCGGAAGTTATCGCTCAAATCGATAAATCAGCTAAAAATAATCTTATCAATGCCAATAAAGCTTCGCGAGTTAAATCTCAACTTTGCAAAAAATACTCTGTAAAAAATACAAAAACTCAAAAAAAACCTTCTCTATCTAAAACTAAAAAATCTAAAAAATAATTTTTAATTTTTTTTAACAATAAAATATTCAAACAATAGTTTTATGAGTCAACAAGAGGGGACACAACAAGAATATCCAGATCAAAAAAAAGAATTGATTACAGAAAATCAACTCAAAGAAGTAATTATCAACAAATCTCCAGAAATTGAAGAAATGGAAATAGAAAAACCTAAAACAGATATATTTTATATTTGGGTATGGGTTTTTGAATTGGCTAAAGGAATATTTATTTTTTTAGCAATTATTGTACTGATTCATTTTTTTATTGCGACGATTTTTGTAGTTGAAGGTCCTAGCATGGAACCAAACTTTCACAACAAACAATACATTATTGTAGAAAAAATATCTTATTTAGTCAGCGAACCAGTAAGAGGCGATGTAGTTGTGATAAAATTTCCTGGAGATCCGGAAAATCAAAAATATATTAAAAGAATCATTGGTCTGCCAGGCGACGCACTCGAAATTAAAAATGGCAAAGTCTATATAAACGAACAATTATTACAGGAATTTTACATACCTCAAAATGTTGAAACAACCCCAAATCAAAAAATTATTCTTAAAAAAGACGAATATTTTATTATGGGAGATAATAGACCGAATTCCAATGATTCAAGAGCGTGGGGAGTTTGTCCAAAAAAAAATATTATTGGCAGAGCATGGATGATAATTATTCCTGTGAACGATCTTTCGTTAATGCCACATGTTGATTATTAAAAATTATGATATAATAAATATGTTAATGGGAAAACTTATTAGTATTTATTTATGCATATTTTTGTAAATTAGTTTTAAGGAGAAAAAAAATATGTCTATAGGAATTTACGGAAAAAAATTTATCTTTTTTCTAGCCGTGTTTATAATTTTCGGCTTAATTATATATTTTGTTTCTAATCAATTTTCATCTGCATCCATTAATGAAGTTTCGAATCCTGTTGGGTCGAATCAATATACAATAAATATCGACATAAAAGAAAACTCAAAAGTATATATCGAAAACCAATCATATCCAGGCCTGATGCACATAGAAAATGAATATGACGAATTTAGATACATTGCTGCTTCCAAAGAGGGTTCATACATAGACAATCTAACAATATATGTTCATCTACCCAAACCAGTAAATGAAAACGATATTAAACAAAATGTCTACGCTATTCGTGGTATCGAATCTTATGATTATTTTATAAAAGACCCTCAAACCCTAGTTTATCAAGCACAAAGTGTTTCTCCATTTTCAACATTCACAATTGTTGCTCAATTACCAAAAGGATTGATAAAATTTCCTATTTTTCAAAGTTTAATACATTCTCTTTCAAATATTCCACCTCTTATATGGATAATTATTAGTTTAACCTTACCACTTATTACACTAATACTGCTTTTTTGGCTTTTTTATCAGAAAATTGCAGATTGGCGAACACCCAAACCAAAAGAAGAATTACACACTCCACCCTCTAATTTATCGCTAGGTGAATTAGAAATACTAATGCATGGAAAAATTTCATCAAGAACCATAGCGGCAACTTTTTTAAATCTTGCACAAAGAAATTTTATACATATTGTTCAAAGAGAAGACGATTTTTCTTTTGGTAAAAACAGATTATATAATCCGAAAACGAATACGCTCACAAACGAATTAAGTAAACCAGAACAATATTTAGTTTCAAAAATATTTACAAAAGAAAATTTAAAATCTAATAAAGAAGATATTTTAATGAGAATAGGCAGTCATATATTTTCTAAAAAAATTGCAAATGTCTATATTGCATTTTACGATCAAGTTGCTAAAAGAGGATATTTTATTGATAACCCTAAACAATTTCACAGAAAATACTATTTAATTGGCTTAGGATTATTTTTTCTTGCCTTAATTATGTTTATTTTTGGTATTTGGGTAGCACCAGATCCAAAATTTGTTTTAATATTTTGGTTTATGATGATGGTCTCTTCACTTCTAATAGTAAGGATGGCACCTCAACTTCCTTTAAGAACTACTTTAGGAAGACAAGAACATTTAAAATGGCTACAATTTAAAAATTTCTTAACCAACCCTCAACAAATAAGCTACGAGGAAGGTTTACAAGATATATTTGAAAAATATTTACCATATGCAATAGTTATGGGGTGCGAAGTAGAATGGGCTAAAAGATTTTTAGACAGACCATTTAAATTACCCGGCTGGTACACTTCCGAAAAGCCAATTTTTGTTTTAGAAGATTTTATGGCCAGCCTTTTTCCAATAATTGGTTTCATCTCTCGTTCGCTGGTTGCATCTAAGGAGCCAATTGTACACTAAGATTTTTATTTAAACAAATCTCAATTACCATTACTTCTATTCCAAGCTGTGCTTCTATTCTGCCACTTTTAATCATAAAATCATAATCACAAATTTTATCGAAAATATCTTTCAACTGATTTAGATTGAATTTTTTAGATGCAAAAAAAATCTTTTGTGCTACAAAAGGGTGTATTTTTAGATATTTTTGAATTGTAAATTTATTTGCATTTTCATTTACAAGTTCTTTAGCCATCAGTAGATTCTTGAATTGATTATAAATCATTTTAAAAATGATAAACTCGTTAACCGAATTTTTTCGCAAACAATAAAGTTCGCTAAGAGCACTAGAAATATTATTTGCCACTACAGCATCTACAAGTGCAAAAATATTTGAATTAATTTTTGGTCTTACTAAAAGATCTATCATCTGAGAGTTTATTGTGTTGTTATGAGATACAAATAGCAATAATTTATCAATTTCATTTGACAACCTCCATAAATCATTGCCAACATAAATAAGTAATTTCTCTGATGCATCTTTATCAATTTTTTTATTGTGTGATATAATTTTTTTTTCTACCCATGTTTTCAGCATAAATTCATCAAGTGAATTAAATTCTTTTAATTTAAAATTATTATTTTTGGACTGTTTTTCAATATTTTTTTTAAAATCTTTAAAAACTTTTGTTCGTTTATCTGGACTTTTGTTTTCATAAAAAACTAAAATAGTAGTTGAAGGAACTTTTTTCAAATAAGCTAGAATTTTCTCCTGCAAATCTTTTTTTCCCTCTATTAATAAATTTTTAATAATTACTAAACGAGATTTAGATAAAAACGGCAATGTGCTTATTTGCCGAATAATTTCCGAATAAGAAGTATCTTTAGCATATAAAATAATTTGATCAGCTGTATTTAGGTTATTAGCTAAATGTTTTTTTTTAATTTTATCTAACTGCTCTTTAGATAAATATGAATTTTCTCCGTACAAAAATATAATCATTTATAATCCATCCATATCGTTCCAATTTTTACCTACCTTTATATCAACAATAATCGGAACTTTAAGTTTGACCCCGCCCAATTTAGGGTCGAGGCAAACATTTTCCATTTTATCACGAATAATTTTTATTGCTTCTTGGACTTTTTCATCTGGCACCTCAAAAACCAATTCATCATGAACCTGCAAAATTAATTTCGAATCACGAATATCGAAACTCGAAACAAATTCTAATTTTTCAATATCCGAATTTCTTAAATCTTTATTTTGAATATTTGAATTTGGGTCATTTGATAATTGTTTCGAATTTCGTATTTCGGGTTTCGTATTTAAAGCGAGCATCGCGAGCTTTATTATTTCCGCTGCTGTTCCCTGAACCGGAGTATTAACTGCTACTCTAATTCCAAAATTTCTTAAATATTTATTTGATGATTTTAGTTCTTTAATCTCGCGTTTACGTCCAAATAATGTTTCAACATATCCATTTTTCTGTGCATCAGCTATAATTTTATCAATATATTTTTTTACACCCTTAAAAGTTAAAAAGTATTTATCAATAAAAAACTGTGCTTCTTCTACTGGAATTTTTAAAGTGTCTGAAAGACCATAAGCGCTCATTCCATAAAGTACTCCGAAATTAACTACTTTTGCAGTCCGCCGATCACATCCCATTTCTTCTGCTGTTTGTCTATGTACATCTTTCCCATCTTTAAATATTTTAATTAAAGTTTCGTCGCCGGACAAATGAGCAATAATTCTTAGTTCTATTTGAGAATAATCTGCCTTAATTAACTTACAATTTTTTTCTGCAATAAATGCCTGTCTAATTTTTTTACTATAATCTGATTTAATTGGGATATTTTGTAAATTTGGATTTTTACTAGAAAGCCGACCAGTAGAAGTATCAACAGCATAATGAGTATGTAACCTTTGATTTTCATCTACTAATTTTGGAAGTGGATCAACATAGGTTGATCTTAGTTTGGCCATCTCTCGATATAAGAGTATTCTTTCTATTGCAGGATGCAAATGCTTTATTTTTTCTAAACTTTGTGCAGAAGTTGAAAAATGTTGTTTACCATACTTTATTCCACTTTGACGCGGTTTAATTTTTAATTCGTTGTACAAAATTTCCGATAGTTGGCTTGGAGAATTCAAATTAAATTCACGCCCAATATCTTTATGAATTTCGCTTGTTAATTCTCTTAATTTTAAATCGAGCTCCAAAGAAAGCTTTTCTAAAAGCTTTACATCAAGTTTCACGCCATTTTCTTCCATCTGACGCAAAACCGGTTCAAGTTGTTTATCTATCTGATAAGAATTCATAAAATTTACGGATGACAATATGTGATTAGTAGCAAGTAAATTTTTTTATCAATGTAATATTACTTGTTACATGTTACTATTTTTATTTAAATTTAAAACTAAACAAAACTTCATCAAAAGTTGTTGCATATTTCATATATCCATCATCAGCGGCAATCATTTCTACCACATAAAAAACATTGCCTTTTAAACAAGCTGCTTTTTCATAAAATGTTTTAACACCATCAACCGGGCTAATATATTCCCAAGCTCTTCGTTCACCCTTACATCCATCCATGTTAACTTCATTAATTCCTATTTCCTCAACTTTTGGGGTATCCATTAAAAGTTCTGAAAATTCTTTATCAAGATATTTACTTGTAGTTAGATTATCATAATTATTTGTAGCATAGGCCTTAATACTAACTGCATCTGGATGAGAAAGAGTTATCCCATCGCCATTTTCTGATTCAAATTTATCAAAATTTTCTGGATATTTAATACTAAATCCAAAACGCACATTATTATAAGTTTGCCAACTACCCGTATCTTGAAAATAATTTGTTTTTTCTTGGACATTGGAATCATATGTATCCTGATACAAATAAGAAGAATCCGGCACTTTTGTAACATCAGAAATATATCTATAAACAAAATATGCACCAATTGCACCAATAATTAACATTAAAAGAATAATACCAATTACTATTCCCACTACTAAACCTGCTTTGTTTTTTTTCTCTCCTTGATCCTGATTTTGATTCATTCCGGACTCTTTATTATTCATTTGTGTTTTTCGATTTTGCATAAAACCTCCTTGTAATGACTCTAATGCTACAAATAAAATTTACTAATGCAACTAATAATATTAGTATCATTAGTTACCAATTCGTAGACTAGTATCATTATTAAAATAATTTATTTTGCTGATGACTAATTGTATTTATTTTATGAATAAAACTTGGCTTTTTTTCAGTAATCTGATGTACTTGAGGCAATCTTTTTAAAAGTGATTTGAATTCAAATTCATAAAATAGCTTTTCCACTTTTTTAGGATTATAATCAGAAACTTTTGCATCTGATAGTCTAAAATCAAGTGGAGTATCTTTGCAAATAGTAGCCAAATCTTTTGATAAAAAAGCTTTTTCTTTATTGTCTTGCAACAATTGTTTTATTCGTTTTGAAATTTGGAATCTTGCCTGTCGGCAGACAGGTTTAGAATTTATTTGTAATTTTTCATTTGAAATTTGGCATTTTTCATCTAAATAAGTATATAATTTTTCAATACTGCCAAATGTTTTTATCAAATTAACAGCCGTCTTATCTCCTACACCCGGTACTCCTGGAATATTATCGCTCGGGTCTCCTTTTAATGCCTTATAGTCAACCAGTTGATTTGGATTAAATCCATATTTTTCTTGAACCTTTTCTTTATTATACAGCACTGCTTTTTTAATTCCACGAGCAACAGAATAAACATTTACACTATCATTTACAAGCTGAAGCGCATCCATATCTCCAGTGACTATGATGGCTTTTAGCTTTTGGCTATTCGCTTTTTGATTAAATTTTATATTTTGATCATTTAATTGTTGTGATTTATTTCCGTCTAGGCTCGGTCTAGCCGAGACTGATGTTATTTGATATTTGTTATTTGATATTTGTGACGCAATAGTCCCAATCACATCATCTGCTTCGTAATTTTGTATACCAAATTGTGGAATATTAAGAGCTTTACAAACTTCTTTTGCCAATGGAAACTGATCGTAAAGTTCTTGCGGAGCTTTAATCCGAGTTGCTTTATATTGGGCAAACTTTTCAGTTCTAAAAGTTTTTTTGCCAACATCCCAGGCAACTACAATATATTTTGGATCAAACTCCCGAATTGATGAAAGAAGTGCTGAAGTGAATCCATAAACAGCATTAACCAATTGTCCTTTTTTAGTTTTAAGTTCTGGCATTCCATGAAAAGCCCGGTGCACCAGCGCATTACCATCAATAAGTAAAATAATAGGTTGTTTATTTCGCAAATTTTTATCTTCTCGAATAATCACTAATTATTTTCCTTTTTAAAAATACCTTTTATTCTTTTGTATTTTCTTTTTTTATTAATTTTAATTTTCTTTAATATTTCTTTTTCTAAATTAATTCCTAATATCTCAGATAAACCTAAAAGATAAATAGTAACATCAGCAAGCTCTTCTCCAACCTTACTGTTCTTTTTTCGATATGCCTCAAATGCCTCAGCAAGTTCTCCATAAGTTAAATTAAATTCAAAATTTACATCTTTAGTATTGAAACCTTTATCTAATTTATTTTGATAAATTTGCTTTTGAATTTTTTTTAAATCAATCACAATACCTCACTAATTTTATCCTCTCAAATAATCATTAATTATTTCCCTTTTAAAAACTCTTTCACAATCTCAACATCACTCCATGGAATGAATTTATTTTCTCCCACAGCCATTTTTGTTTCACAACCCTTACCAGTAATTAACACTAAATCACCAAATTTAGCCATTTGAATTGCTTTCATGATTGCTGATTTTCTATTTGAAATTTTAAAAAAGTTTTTATTTATTATTTTATTTTTACCCTCTTTGCCACCACGAGGCACACCAAGAGCAACCGCATTAATAATTGATTCTGGATCTTCACTATACGGATCTTCGTTGGTTACAATTACAATATCTGCATATTTACCAGCTAAAGCTCCTAAAATCGGTCTCTTAGATTTATCTCTATTGCCAGTTGCTCCACCTACATGAATTAACCTGCCAGAAACCGAAGGCTTTACAGCTTCAAATACATTTTTAAGTCCGTCTGGCGTATGTGCAAAATCTACAATCACATCAAAATTTTGCCCATAGTCCAATCTTTGCATTCTACCGGAGATATTTTTTAAATCTTCTAATGACTCCTTTATTTTTTCTAAAGGAATATTTTCACCCAACCCCACACAAACAGCCGCAAGAGTGTTATAAACATTAAATTTACCAGTAAGGGGAGTATCTATTGCGATTTGGCCTTCTGGCGTTATCAAAGTAAATAAAGTTCTATCGGATTTTAAAATAATTTTTTTAGCAATAACACCAAATTTACGAGTAATTAAATCTGCATAATTTTCAATGGCATAGAAATATTTTTTACTGGCCTCTTTTTCTTGAAAGTATTGCCAAGATTCATCATCTCTGTTAATTACCGAAACTTCTGGATTATTTTCAAATAATTTTAGTTTTGAAGCCCTATAAGATTTAAAAGTTTTATGATAATCAAGGTGGTCGTGAGTTATGTTTGTCAAAACAACTGTATGATATTTTATACCCCAATTACGATATTGCTCTATTGCATGAGAGGTTGTCTCTACTATTGCATAATCACAACCAGCTTTAGACATCTGTGACAATTTTTTTTGTAAAATAAATGGATTTAAAGTTGTCATTTTGCTTTCATTGACCTCGACTTCTTCGCCAATTTGAAAATCAATAGTTGTAAGCATACCAACCTTTGCCTCACTTCCTGATAAAATCTCGTTAATAATATGACATGTTGTTGTTTTTCCATTAGTACCAGTTACACCAATAACTTTCATGGTTTTACTTGGGTTTCCATACAAAAATAAAGCCAACATTCCTCGAACTTTATGAGTCCAAAGAATAAAGTCTTCTGAAAGTATTTTGCGTAAATAACTCTTAATCTTTTGAAACATATTTGCCTTTAATTTTTTATTAATTAACCTAATTGATTCATAATTAATCTAATTAACCTAAACCCTAGCAGCAGTCCGCCCATGGCGAAACACTACAAGGCAGGCAAGCACCAAATCCTAATATCTAATTGGAATTTAAACCATTGGGATTTGCTTAGAAATTAGGAATTAGAAATTAGAAATTTAACTTATTATCTCCCTCTAACTCTTTTATAACTTTGATACAAATTATATACTGTTTTTTGATAAACAACATCTTGTGCATCTGGATACTCAATATATTTTCCATTTGGTGCAAAACCAAGTTTGAATTTTGTAATACCATTCCAAGGATGATCTAAATTTCGAATTTCGAATTTCGAATTTCGAGATTCCCGCTTTAGCGGAGATATTCCCCAAAAATCATATTCTTTACAATTTCTTTTTTTTGCTTCAAGTATTGCTTTCCATTGAGCTAAATATGGTGCCATTAAATTTCGATTTTTATTACTTGATGCACCGTGTAAATAAATGGCTTGATTCTGATAATAAAGAATTATTAATACTACCAATGCTTTATTATCATATTCACCAACTATTAAATCAAGTATATTATATTTTTTACCTAAAATTTCTACCATTTTTTGATAATATTGTTTTGAATGAAAATGAAACTCACTTCTACTAGAAGTGTCTTTTGCTAATTCCCAAAATAAATCAACATCTTTAATATCGTTTGAAATTCTTATTTTAACGCCTTTTTTTTCTGCAAGTCGAATATTGTATCGGGTTTTCTGATGCATTTGAGATAAAATATCTTCCTCACTTTTAGATATATCAAGAATAAGACTTTGTTTCGGCTGCATACATTTGGCGGTTCGCTGTTGGCTGTTGGCTGTTCGCGGTTCGCTATTTGCTATTTGCTGTTGGCGGTTCGCTGTTCGCTGTTGGCTATTGGCTGGTTCTAAATGAAAAAAAATACAATTTTCATCCTTAGCAATATCTTTAACTTGAGATAAAAAACTTTCTATTTTGTCGTCTAAAATATCTGGTTTAAAACATGTTAAATAAGATTTACCTAGTGGTAAATTATTTTTAATAATTAACTGATTATCTATTCTTAAAACATATCTTCCGACTGATTTTTGAAATTCTTCCCACTGATTTGATTGTAAAAAAGAATTATTCATAATATATTTTGGCTTTTTTATTTTTAACTCTTGCTTTATTTTAACACTTACTTCTGATAAAATAAAGCTTATGAATTATAAATCAAACAAAAAAACCATCAAAATACTAGCCATTGAAAGTAGTTGTGACGAAACTGCTGCTTCTGTTGTTGAAATAAGTCATCCTGAATTTATTTCAGGAACTCATGAAAAAAAGATTTTAAAACAAGTTCAGAATGACAATTTAAATATAAAAATCCTAAGTAATGTTATTAGCTCTCAAATCAATCTTCATAAAAAATATGGGGGAGTATACCCAGAACTTGCATCTCGCGAACACATTCGCAATATACTGCCAGTAATTAATAAATCGCTAAATATTGCTCAAACTAAAAACTTAAAACTAAAAGCTCAAAACTATCTTAAAGATATTGACTATATTGCTGTTACCAATGGCCCCGGACTTATTGGATCTCTTTTAGTAGGAGTTAATACTGCCAAAACTATATCTTATGTGTTTAATAACCCTTTAATACCGGTAAATCATTTAGCCGGCCATATCTATGCCAATTTCATTGAAAATAACAATTTCAACAAGCAAAGTGATCGAACAATTTCAACAAGCAAAGTGATCGAACATTTACCAAAATTTCCAATTGTGGCGTTAGTTGTCTCTGGTGGTCATACAAGCTTAATATATATGAAAAGTCATTTTGATTTTAAAGTTATTGGTGAAACACTAGATGACGCAGCAGGAGAAGCATACGACAAAGTAGCATCAATGCTTGGTCTCAAATATCCAGGAGGACCAGTAATTGATACAATAGCATCAAAACTACAAGCTAAAAACTACAAGCTACAAGCTATTTTTCCTCGCCCAATGATAAATAGTAATAATTTTGATTTTTCCTTCTCTGGTCTTAAAACTTCGGTGCTTTATTATTTGAAAGGTAAAAAAATTACTGCAAAACTTCAAGAAAAAGTTGCTTATGAATTTCAAGAAGCAGTAACAGATGTACTTGTCGCTAAAACTCTGAGGGCTGCAAAAAAATATCACGCCAAATCAATAATTTTAGGTGGTGGAGTAGCGGCAAATTCTCGCTTACGCGAGAAGTTTGACTATAAACTATCAACTATAAACTATAAACAGCGATTTTTTGTACCCAAAAAATCGCTTTGCACAGATAACGCTGCAGTAATTGGAGTTGCAGCAGCATATAAGATTAAATATCTACTTAATAATTCCTATGCTTTAGAAAAACAAAATAAATCATTGAAACAAAAACAACTAAAGTGTTATGATATAGAAGCAAAGTCAGATTTAGATTTAAAGTAAAAGTTAAAATTAACAGTAGTTACAAATGGTTAACATTAGTTAAAATAAGTTATAAATGGTTAATGATAATTATAAAAAACAAGAGCCATATGAAAAACTTAAATTTTATCAAAATATTTGTTATATTCGAAAAAGTATTTATTTGTTAACAAAACCATTTGCCAAAACACACCCAAAAGTGGTTTCACAAGCACGAGATGCTGCCAGATCCGCTAAACAAAATATTCGCGAAGGATATTTAAAGGATTCAATAGGAATTTTTATCAATCAGCTAAAAATATCTAAGGGATCACTTAATGAATTGTTGGGAGATTTAGAAGATTTTTTCGAAGATAAGCTTATCAAACATACTGATTTTATAAAAACAAAGATATTAATTCAAAAAACTGATTATATGATTGATCGCTACATTGATGCGGTTAGTAAGCTTGCAAAACAAGGCAAATGGAAAAAACGCTTCCAATAATAAACCATTATTAACCTTTCTTAACCAATATTAACCTTTCTTAACCTTTCTTAACCTTTCTTAACCAATATTAACCTTTCTTAACCAATATTAACCTTTCTTAACCAATATTAACCTTTCTTAACCAATATTAACCCCTATTAACCTGTATTAACAAATATTAACCTTTATTATGAACCTACCTAAACAATTTGATTTTTTAAAAAAAGAAAAAGAAATTTATTCCAATTGGGAAGAAAATGGTTATTTTAATCCAGACACTCAACCCAATATCAAAAAAGGTAAAAAACCTTTTTCTATTATTATGCCTCCGCCCAATGCCAATGGTTCATTACACATAGGACACGCTGTTTTTATAACACTCGAAGATTTAATGACTCGCTATCATCGCATGAAAGGCGAGCCAACACTTTGGCTACCTGGAGCAGATCATGCTGGCTTTGAAACTCAAGTAGTATTTGAAAAAAAATTAGAAAAAGAAGGCAAATCCAGATTTAAACTTACTCGTAAAGAGCTCTATAAAAAAATGTGGGATTTTACCCAAAACAATAAATTAGTTATGCAAGATCAGCTAAAATCTTTTGGTGCATCTTGCGACTGGACACGAGACAAATTTACACTTGATAAAGATATTATAAAAATTGTTTACCAGACATTTGAGCAACTACACAAGGACGGACTTTTATATCGAGACGATAGACCAATTAATTGGTGCACAAAGCATCAAACTTCGCTTTCAGAATTAGAAGTAAAATATACCGAGCAAGAAGATCATTTATACTATATCAAATACCCTCTTGCGACAAGCAACAAGCTACCTACCTTGTCAGCTCGCCTCACGAAGCGGGCAGACAAGCAAGCTAAAAGCTATATTACTATTGCCACCACTCGTCCTGAAACTATATTTGCAGATGTGGCAATTGCAGTAAATCCAAAAGACAAAAAATACAAACAACATATTGGTCAATTTGTAACTATTCCTCTAGCAAACAGAAAAATTCCAATTATTGCCGATGAAAATGTTGATCCTGCATTTGGTACTGGAGCTTTAAAAATAACCCCGGCACACGACTTGCTTGATTTTGAAATAGGTAAAAAACATAAATTAAAAATTCTAACTGCTATAGATAAATACGGCAAACTCACAAATTTAACTGGTGAATTTTACAAAATGAAAGTATTAGAAGCAAGAGAAGCTGTAATAAAAAAACTAAATGATCAAAAATACTTAGAAGATACCAAAAAACATACTCATCAAGTTGGTCACTGCTATAAATGCAATCGTATTATTGAACCTCGCATCTTGCCACAGTGGTTTATAAAAACTAAACCATTAGCCAAAAAAGCTATTAATGCTGTAAAAACAGGTAAAGTTAAATTTGTCTCAAAAAAATTTGAAAAAATATTTTTCCATTGGCTTACAAATATCCGCGACTGGAATATTTCTCGCCAAATTGTTTGGGGAATACAAATTCCAGCCTATTATTGTCAAAAATGCAGTCACGCTATAATAGATATCAATAAAAAACCTACTAAATGTCCCAAATGTAATTCACTTGAAATTATTCAAGACCAAGATGTATTTGACACTTGGTTTTCCTCTGGTCAATGGCCTTTTGCAACTCTTATGACAGGTAAAAAAGATGACTTTAAAAAATATTATCCAACATCTGTTATGGAAACTGGGTGGGATATTTTATTTTTCTGGGTAGCCCGAATGATTATGCTTGGAATATATAAAACTAGCAAGGTTCCATTTGAAACAGTTTATCTTCATGGACTAGTAAGAGACAAAGATCGCCAAAAAATGTCTAAATCAAAAGGAAATACCATAGACCCGCTAGGAGTTGCTAAAGAGTACGGGACCGATGCAGTTCGCATGGCGCTTATCTTTGGATCTGGTATAGGCAACGATATAGTTATTTCTGAAGAAAAAATTAAAGCTATGCGAAATTTTTCTACCAAAATATGGAACGCATCTAAATTTGTAATAATGAATATTGAAAACAATAAACAATTAACAATAAACAGTAAGCAAATAAAACCAATCACAAATCCAGATAAACAAATTTTAACAGAACTAAAAACAACAATAAAGGAATCTACTAAACATATAGATGCATACAGATTTGGTCCTGCAGCAGAAGAAATATATGAATTTTTTTGGCATAAATTTTGTGATAAATATTTAGAAGAATCTAAAAAACAACTTCAAGATCCAAAATTAAAACAAAATACTCAAGAAATTTTAGTTTATGTTCTACTTGAATCACTTAAACTTTTACATCCTTTTATGCCTTTTATTACCGAGGAAATTTATCAAAACCTACAAAAAATAATAAATAATAAGCAGTTAACCAAATCACTAATGATTTCTAACTGGTCTATATAAAATTAATAATTACTATGCATGATATTTTTCGACCCACAACAAAAATAAAAATTCAAAATAATCAAAAAAAATACAATTTAAATTGGAATTTTGTTTTTTATTCTATTCTTGCAATACTAATAATTGTGATAATTTTTTCATTAATTAGTTATTTCCAAAAAAAATTAGCTTCCCAATACGAACATGAAATTAATACAAGTCAACAAGAACTAAGTATTCAATACAAAAAAATTCTAGAAAATTCCGACTTATCCACAAACGAGATTATTATCCAAGGATTGGATTTGTTAAAAAAAAATCAGCTAGAACTTAGTGTCATTGCCTTCGAAGAATCTATAAAACGGGATCCTGAAATTCGTGATGCAAATATTTTAGCCGGTTATGGCTTTTTACACTTAGCATTAAACAATAATAACACTAAAAACATCGAAACAAAAACAGATTACTTAGAAAAATCTAAAAAATATCTAAAAAAAGCCAAAGAAATTGATCCAATAAATCCACTTACATATCAGATATTAGCTTTAACCTACTTGCAACTAAACGATGAACAAAATACCAAATTGTGTTATAATAAGTTTAAAGAATTGAAAAATTCAAAAAACTAAATACCGAACTTTTTAATAGGGGGCAAATATTTATAAAAATTTAATTAATACTACTTTAATAATTTTTATTTTAAGTATTACTATTTTGTATTTGCCAAAAAACTACCGTGTCTATGCAAGAACATTAGAAGCTTGCGAACAAAGATGTCTAGATGATTTTTATGAAAGCGAAGGAGGACATATCGACAATCAAAGATATCTAGCATGTTTACAAGAATGCAGAAATGCCCATGAAACCACTTCGCCCCAACCAACTCCGTATTCAAGAGTAACCCCCACGCCACCGCCACCATATAGACCGCAAATATCTTCAGACCAAGAAACCGTATATACTTCAAAAGATAGACCCAATCCTGCGGAAGTGCCTGTTGTTACATCACCTACCGTATCAAAAGCAAAACAAACATATGATGAATGCGAAAAAAAAATGAAAAAGGTAGTCGGAAACAATGAAAATTTATATAATCCTTTATGTGGATCTATTGCAATAGGTTTTGAAGCGCTTATGGATTTAATGAATTTTATTGGAAATCTATTAAAAAATTATACATTTTTTTAATTATAAACTAAAGGAGGGAAATGAAATTATCTAAGATATTTTATAAAACAAGTATTATTTTAGCGTTTTTAGTAATTTTAGTTTTTTTCTCTGGATGCAACCAACAGATTGGCGAGCAAGAAAATCAAGAAATTCTTACCAATGAAGAAATATCACAATCAACGCCACAGCAACTAGTTTCTAACTGCAATACTTACCCAGAGTGTGGTAATGCATGTTGGAGAACATATTCAGACAGACACGAACAATGCAACACTCAAGGAGAAGGATTAAATGTAAAACAGTGTACCGACAGTGCTATTAAAGAATATTGGCAATGCTGTAAAAATTGTGGGCCAAACTTTAAGCCAACTGCAAGTCCATCTCCAGGTCAAGGACAAACTTTTAATATTTCTAATTGCCGTAACAATTGTAATCAATCCTATACAAACACTTTAGAAATTATCAATTGTTATTGGAGCTGTTGTATGCAAGATTGCAATTCTACATACAAATCAAGCCCAAACGAATTACAATTGTGTCATATCAAATGTAATAGTGAAAAAAATGAATCAATACAACAAACTAATGTCAGCCCCTCACCAAGCCCCACACCTGGACAAACAGCATCGCCCGGCCAAACCACTTCGCCTGGGCAGACAACATCACCTGAACAAACAGCATCGCCTACAGCAAGTCCAACTAGCTCACCTACAGATGAAACTACTATATCAGAACAAACTACTGTAGCAGAAGTAATTGAAGAATATAAAAAAACACGCCAAGAAGAAAGAATGGACGAATGTAAAAAGAAAACTGAAGGAAAATGGTGGCAGGTTTTGCTAGAATGGATGAGAGAACCAATAACAATGTTATTATGTTTAATTTTTATCGCCTTAAAAGATTTACTTGTATTTATATTATCGTTAATTAATTTCTTGGAAGGCCTTATTTAAATAATTTTTTAAATTATGAACACTAATAAATTCAAAAAAATATTTTTAAATGTTTTAATATCATTATTTATTGTAATGATATTATCAAAAACAGCGAATGCCGAATCATTAACAGAAACAATAGATAAAATTGCTAAAGAACCATGGAAATTTATTTTAAGTTTTATAGATTATGTAGCAGTTATTGGTTTAATTTTTATTTCATTTGTAAATATCTTAAACCTAAAAATAGACCTATATGCAATTAAAAAAGCTTTACCGATGCTAATTTTAGGAATAATTTTAGCAAACCTAAGTTGGTTTTTTTGTATGATGTTTGTTGACTTAGCAGAAGTTGTAATGAGCTGGTTAGTAAACATAGCAAAACCAGTAGGAGATAACATGGTTGGGGAGGTCTGGCTAATTATTGTAAGGAAATTACTGCCAGTGACAGATCCTGACGCATTTATAAAAGTATTTTTCACCGGAGATATTGTTGACGCAATAGCTGGCCTAGGAATGACAATATTGTTTTTTTTAGCTGGTATACTAATGATTATTCCTATAGTCTTTTTCTTGTTAATTTGGATTTTGTTTGTCGCTAGAGGATACGCTATAATATTTCTAACAATTATCTCACCTCTAGCATTTATTATGCTATCAATTCCTCTCACACAAAAATTCTTTCAGCAATGGCTGAGCATATTTTTAAAATTTGTTTTTCTCGGTCCTCTAATGTACTTCATGTTTTATATAATAATCGTACTTAATAAAATACTAATGAGAACCGGAACATCTTTTATGGCTACTTTTTTTCTAGTAATTATTGGCCTTTATGCTTCGGTAAAAGTACCATTTGCATTGGCAGGGCCTATCGGTGCATCACTTATGGGTCTAGGCAATAAAGCCTCTCAATTTTTGGGTAATACTGCTGGAAAAAATTTGGATAAATCATTTCAGGGTGCAACAAAATTTGTTGGTCAAAAAGTAGGTAACCCAAATTTTCAAGGTATTAGTGTTTTAGGAACAATAGCAGGCATTAAAGATGCTGGAGAACAAGATTATCAAACAAGAATTTCTGGTATGGCGGGGAAAGGAACTGGAGAAAATATTTATGGCAGGGCAACAGCTTTAGGTGAAGCTGTTGGCGCTACAATAACAAGCCCATTTACTGGAAAAAAAGTTAAAGATATTTGGGGCGCAGGAGGATCACTTCGATCAGATTTGCAATCCTCTAGTGAACAAGCCAAAGCTAGATCACAAAATGAAGAAATAAATAGAATAGAAAAACAATTTACGCCTCAAGGAAAAAATACAAAAGACAGATATAGTATGACAAATGATCTCCTTGATAATAAAATAAATAATAAAAAGAAAATATCCGGTAGACAAATGGATCAAGTAAAAAGCAATGTTTTAGATCTCGCAAGAAATGGTCAACTTGATAACTATATTGCAGATAAATTTATTGAAGGCGCCGAAAACAAAGGAGATGCAAAAAGCTTTGTTGAAAGTTTAAAAAGAATCAATGATAGTTCTGCGTCAGCTCAAAAAGCTCTAGAATCCGGGCTCACCCCAACATCCATGAACAGTAATTCAACAGCTCAAACAAACCATATATTACAACAATTGCAACAAAGCGCTGTAGGAAAAGGAAAGGCAGAAAAAGTAACTCAAGATATCAATAGACAATTAAATGATGTCGACTGGTCAACAAAAAATTCTACTAATGGTTTCTATTCAACCAAAAGCGGTGGGAAAATACACTCCTCACAAATTCATGCTATGCATGCATTTCTAGCAAATCAAAAAAGAAATAATTCTGAAATATTTAATCAAAACCAATTAGGCTCTAATGCGCTACAACTAATTGAGCAGCAAGGAGAAAGATCCAAGCTTTATCTTCCGCATCAAGTTAATACAGAAGATTTTTTATGGTCGAATTCAAAAAATTCTTTAAATTTTGATAATTTAAGAGATAAAAATCTGAACCTAAAAGGACACGAAGATTGTATAAATTTTTTGGATTATTCTCCGGCTCAAATTGATTATTCAAACGCTCAACATACAAAAATATTGGACGAATACAACACAAATAGAGATGACATCGATAACCAATTCAAAAGTATTTTAAATCGTGTTAAAAAATCAACAATAGAACAAAAATTAGAAAATGTATTAACTGGTATAGATAAATTAAACACTAATAATCTAGAACTGTTTGTATCAGAAAGCAATATTAAAAAATTTAATCAAAATATAAAAGATATTGGAAACAATCCTAAATTATCAGAAGAAGTAAAAACAAAATTACAAGAAAGTGCTAAGGCAAGATTGGCAGAAATCCAAAATTTGCATTTAGGTCAACAAAAAATTAATAATTATAAAACAGAATATCCAAAACTAGAAAATGCAAGAAATAAAGTCACCCCATAACCTACAACCCCTTTTGGTTAAAAACCCAAATCGCGGGAAAAAAAGTTTAATTTATAAATAATTATGAATACAATAAATGCAAACAATGAATTAGTAAAAATAAAAAAAATGATTCCTGAGCTTGAAAAATATCAAGGTCAAAGAGTTTCAGTATTACCACAAGATACAAGAGATGCTCTTAAACAAATAAAAATGTTGCCTCCAATGACTAGCGCGGGTCTAGAAAGCATTAAATCTGTTTTAGACAATCTCTACATTGCTAAATATGTAATTGAAAACCCAGAACCGCCCAAACCTAAGCAATTACCTCCTAAAGAACAAATAACCCCAGATGAGAAAAAGCCAGAACCAGCTTTACCCAAACCACAAGAAAGTCAAAAAAATGTTGTCCAAACCAAGCCAACAATAAACCAAACACCAACCTCTGTTACTAGCGCCCCCCAACCAGCAAGTAAAATTCAATCTGATTGGCTAAATAATAATAACACCGAGTCGGTTTCAAATACTAATCAAACCCAAAAAAATGTCATTTTACAAAATAATAAAGGTGGTCCTCAACCAAAATCAAAATTTAGTTCTTGACATCTTTAATTGCAATGATAGTATTTAATTATAAATTAAATTTATCTAAGGAAAATAATGGACAATAGTCAATCTCAAAAAAATCAAGAAAATCAAAGACATAGCATGTCAGAAAAAGAACGACAAGAGCCTCAAATTGAATTCAATCTAAGCAAAAACTTTAACAAAGTTGATTATTTCAAATTAGCAAAAAAACTTAAAGAAAAACAAACCGACATAAAAAATGCCGAAGAATACAATTTTTCGCCTGAATATATAACTAATTTAAAAGAAGAAGCCGAAACACTAGCATCAGAATTAGGAAAAATTAAAATCAATAACAATGAAAAAGAATTAATAAATAATAACATTGAGCTAATGCATGACCTAGAAAGCAGAATCACTAAAGACGGATTTAATTCTTTAAATAGTAGCGAACAAGAATCATACAAAAAAGCTTTCAGCGAATCAAAAGAATTAGACGATCAAATTGACTCAAAATACTTTAAGGAATTATTAAAAGATTTACTAAAGTCAATAAAATCAGAAGAAATTAAAAAATTTATAACTAAACATTGTGAAATATTAATAGACAATAATTCAGAAAAACTAACGCTTGAAACTATTGGAGACACTCTTTCAATAACTTTAGGTGGTAAAAGCATTTACGAAAAAAGTCAATCTTTTAAAAATAGTTTAGGAATTGAAACACATATTGTTTATTTTAGACCTGAAAAAGCTAGCTTTCAAATAGGACAAACAATTGGCTATATTTTAAAAGAACCAGAAGATTGGAAAGAATCTGCGCCAAAAGAAACCTTTACTCAAGGTGGTGAAAAAGGTAGTTGGGTTGATTTTTGTGGTTTATGTCTAACAGATGCAAATTTAGCATCAAATACATTTAAAAAGGCCTACGAATTATTTTATAAAAAAATTCAAGGTTTTAGTTCGAATAAAATAAATGTAGAAAATAAAAATATTAACCTAGAAACAAATTTCACATCAATAAATCCTAAAATAGTTGAAGAAATTTCAGACAAATCAGAAAAAATAGATTTAGAAAAAGATAATCAATCAAAAGATTTTCAAGAAACCAAAAGAAAATGGGAAGAAGCTGAAAATTTTTGGCAAAAAGCAAATGAAGGCAATTCACTTAATTTTTTATTAAATTTTATTCGCGGTATGTCCGATAGAACAAAAAGAGATTATTGGTGGGCAAACCAAACCATATTTTCTCAGCAATCAGAAGGATATCAAAATCTGGCCCAATTCGAAAAAAAACAAGTTTCAATATTGATTGATAGAAATGATTTTGTCACAGACAGAGACAAAGCCCTAGCTTGTCTTGTTGGAAATGGCAACGAATCAATATCACCTAGAAATGAATTTTATTTAAGGGCTTTGGTTACTGCCGACTGTATGACATCTGATTACCAATCCTGGAGAATAGAGGCAGTTTTACAAGCAACAGACGCCCTTTATCAAAAAACAAACGGCGAGGAAATCACTGAACAAAGTTATGACTTTATTTCTCGTGCTCATCGAATTAGCTGTGGAAAACCAAAAAGAATGGGTAGCAAAACACCTGAATATAAAAAAATAAATCCAGGGCAAAAATATGATCAATTCAATGAAAAAACTAAATTAATTGAAGAAAAATTCGCCACAACTACAAAATATGTTAGGCTTTCGAGAAAAAATTGGGTTGAAGCTTGTCTTGAAGATTTTGCAGATGAAAATATTCGCGGACTTTCTAAACTTTCTAAAGAATGTTTTGATCAAATAAAAGATAGGAAAGGAAATTATTTCAGAATAAATGATAAATACGGCACTGAGTTAGGAAAAAAATCAGATGGAGAAAATTCAGATGATGACGATATTTATTCAGATGATGACAATATTTATACAGGACATATGAGAAAATTCTTACCCACACCATTTCTTAAAAAACTACTCGGTTCTAAATGCTTAAGAAATAATATTAAAGACGACGGAGCATACAAGATGGATGTAGATGCCGTCGCAGCACTTGCGATGATAATTGCCGCAGAAATTATTAATGATTATGATGCCGTAAAAGATAAAAAAGATTCTGGTTTTAAACAAAAAGAACTTTTAAAGAAACATGGTATCGCACCAAGTAATCGGCGAGCAATCGTCGGCGAACATGCAAGAAGTTTTATGCGTGATGCTTATCTTCACTACCGAGAAGAATTTATTAATGATGACGCTCACAGAGAATTTGTCGATTTTTTCCTAAAACCTAGAGGTTTGCAAATTAAGAAAAAAGATGGAGGTTATTATGAAGGGGAACTTATCGAATTTGAGGAATGTGAACAATCTGATTCAAAAATAAAAAATGATTTTAACATTCCATTCAATGAAGATAATGAAAATGAAGAATACAATGATGAAAACAATGCCCTAAAAGCAACCAAAATGGACGAAAATCTCAGTGACACTATAAATATTGAAAAACCAAATAATTCTCAAGAAATAAATAAAACATTAGACGAAGAATTTTATCTCAATCAAGAAACACAAAAAGCTACAGATAAATTAAAAATAATTGATTCTGCAATTAATCATTTTGAAAAAATAATTAAAAAAAGAATTTCCGAAAGTAATCTAAATGACCAAGCAAAACAATCTTTACTAAAATTAACATTTTTAGAAACAGATTCTACAGATGATGAAAAAAATACTATCAATGTAAAAGGTATTACTCAAATCATATTGGATAAATTAAACCTAGAATCAGCAGATACTGAGCAAATTAAAAATCAAATAAATGAAATTGATAAAATACGAACTAAAAGAATCAAACTTATTGAGTTAAAAACAGATTTAGGCGGCTACAACTACGAAGAAAATCTTAATGCCTGCAAAAACCACGAATATTATAAAAAAGAATTTGAAAATTCTCTAACTGAATACCTACAAAAAAATCCAGAAGAAAATCAAGATAAAGCATTCAGCAATATATTTAGTGAAGAAATTTCAAAAAAATTAAAAGTATTCGAAGAAAGTCTAAACAACGAAAATCCAAAAAAAATTATTGATGATCTAAAAAATCTACGCGTGCCGGTAGATAAACTTTCAGAAATTGACAAACAAAGAAAAGATAAATTTCAAGTTATTCCTCAATGCGAATTTGATTTCTTAGAAAAACTGGTAGAATGGAAAATAAGCGATAAAGAACTAAAAAAACATATACAAATAATCATCAACAAAACTTTTGCGAATCTGGAAAAAGAAAATAAATTTGACCTTAATGACACTAACAATCCAGAATTTCAAAAAGAATTTTTTTCCTAAGCAATATTTTCGTATTATTATTTTTTACTAAAAAAACAAAAAAATATAAACCTATCAAAATTTAGGATTTTAAATTTAAATTTTATTTTAGTACTAATAGTTCAATATCTTATTTACTCTCTACATACTTATCAACAAGTTTCAAAAGCTTTTTATACAGTATTTCTGTTTCTTTTCTTGAATTTCCAATACAAATCGCTCCAAATTTACCGTATTTTTGCACCATACCCGGCATATAAACAAGCACGCCTCTTTTCGTATCTTTATTAAAACTAATACGGCTATTATGAACTAATTCAACCAACTCCATGGGCTTAAGTTTTTTATATAATTTATTTTCAATTTTATCCATTGCATAATAGTATACAGGATTATCGCCACAAGCGAGCATTCCCTTTCTCGGATTGTAGATCGCTCCTGTTAAATAATACGCGATACGAAATGGATGAGTTGTACCACCCTTTCTTAAATTAATCTCTATTGGGTAAACCTTGTAAAGTTTTCCTTCTTTATAAACAACAACAAAATCAATAGCAAAATAACCCATCATTCCTTTTTTTGCCATCCATTTACCAACTTTCAAAGCTTCTTTAATGATAATATCTCTATGTGCATCTAATGATGGAAACCTACAACCTAAATATTCTTGTTTATCAGGACCGCCTAAGATTTGCTCGTGAGTAGAAATAATTGAAATTTTTCCGGCTGGACTCACTGACATTTGTACGCTTGGTGAATATTTTTCCTCTCCTGGAATATACAATTCAACTATACCATGATTTTTATTAAACTCATCTAAATATTCTTTACACTCTTGACCCCTCATTTGAAAGGAAATATATTTACAAAAATTTTGTCTGATTGTTCTTGCTAACTTTTTTTGATCTGTTTTAATTGATATTTCGATATGATTTTCTTTTAAAAATTCTTTTGCAAAAAAAATAGCATTTCCTCTTCCTGAACCACTAGTGTCTAATTTAACCATAAGTTTTTTGTAATACGGGTAATGAATTAATAATTTGGCCATAGCTATACTTAATTCAGTTAAATTTTTTAAATAACTATATCCTGGAATTGTATTTAATTTAGCTAAATAAAATACTTTTCTTCCACCACTTTTTGTCCCTAAATAATCAAATTTTTCTTTTGAACCAAATGCAGGCACCTGTAATTTTACGGCTAAATTTCTTTCAGATTTCCCAAGTTTAAAACATCTTAATTGAGTAGTTTTAATGTTTAATATTGATTTTTTAATTTTATTCAATGCTTTACTATCTTTTAATATTTTATTAGTCAAAGGAATAGTTATATTAGCTTTATAATCAACTTCGATATGAATCAAACGAGACTTCATTTCTTCAATCTTTTGCTTATTATCTGAAATTAGACCTAAATAATAATCAAAAAGCTTAGTATTAAAACCTTTAGATGTAATATAAACTATTCTAGTTTTATTGTAGCGAAGCAAAAATAAATAAAATAACATTCTTTCTTCATAATAATCAAGTCCTTTTATTTTTCTCAAATTTAAAATTTCTGAATTAAAACCGGAAACCACAATAAAAGTTCTTTCGCCCCTGTAATTAAAATTGGAAAGATCTTTATTAATCTTAATTCTTCTTTGAAGTTCATTAAAATCGAGTTTTCTACTTATTTTTGTTATCATACATAAACAATATATATTATTATCAATTTGAAGTAAAGAAACTATATGATATAATTAAATTAATAATTATTTAAAAGGAGTCACATGATTACAATTGGTGTTCTAACGCAAGACGACCCATTAAAAGCAGAAAGCATAAGAATTCTAGAAAATGAAGCAAGAAATCAAAATGCAAAAATTAAAGTAATACATCCATCAAAAATTGATTATTTAATATCAAGAAATACTAATTTAATTAAGGATATCAATATTCTATACCCTCGTTTATATGCAGAAACTAATTTCGAGGAATTCTTGTTGAGCATAGCAGGAATCCAACACTATCTAAACTTAAAAGTTCCAATGATTAATACTTTAGAGGGTCTAATTATTGGGTCAGATAAATTTCGCCAATATCAAGTCATTTCAAACGCTGGAGTCAGTATTCCAAAAACATCATTAATTGCTTCTAATGACATGATTAACACAACACTTAAAAATTTTAATTTTCCAATTATTTTAAAAAGGCAATTTGGTTTTGGTGGTTCTTATGTTGCAATAGCTGAATCTGAAAAAAGCGCAAAGTCAGTTATTGGATCATTTCTCTCTGACAAACACCCAGTATTAGTACAAGAATATTTAAAACTAGATAGATGTGTTGATTATAGGGTATACATCGTCGGTGGAAAAGCAGAACATGCAAAATTAAGAACTGCCCCAAAAGGAGATTTTAGGGCCAATGTAGCACTTGGAGGTACTCAGGAATATTTTAAACCACCACAAGAATTGTGTGATTTAGCCGAAAAAGTTGCCAAAGCAGTTAATCTAGAATTATTTGCAGCTGATTTTTTAAAACTTAATAATAAATATTATTTAGTTGAAATAAATCGATCAATGAGTTTTGACCCTTATGAAGGCAAACACAAAATAGTCGCTAAAAAAGCTATTGAATTTATTTTGGATAAATTAAATAATAATTAACATATCTGGATAAAAAGGAAATAATGTGGGTAAAAAATTAAATCACTCTATACAAAAAATAGGCGAAAAGCCGCGCTCAATGTCTTTACAATTGATAATTAATGAAGCTAAAAAAAGAAAAATAAATGCAACGATTATTTATCCAAACTTACTCATTAAATTACAGCATAAAAAACACATTGAGTATGTTTTTGAACAAATGACTACAAAAACTAGCATTATTGGACTTAAGTGTTGCCAGGACAAAATCCTGACAAAATTTCTTCTTGATAAAAATAATATTTCAATTTCTCATGGTAAAGAGTTTAAGATAAATCAATTCAATAATGCTGAAAAATTTGTAAAAAAAATTGGTTGGCCTATAGTTCTAAAACCAAACTTTTCAACCCATGGATCTGATGTTTATATTAATATTAATAATGATGAATTATTTAAAAAATATTGGAAAAAAATCTTAGAACGACACGAAACCATAATTATTGAAAAATATTTTGAAGGAAAAGAATATCGTATTTTAGCAACAAAAAATCAAACAGTCGGTATTATACATAGAGTACCTGCAAATATTGTTGGTGATGGAATTAATTCAATTAAAAAACTCATCGAGCGAAAAAATTCTGATTCAAAAAGAGGTGATAGTTATGATAAATCATTAATTTCAATTAAAATTGATGAAGATTTATTATTTAATTTAAAAAAGCAAAATTTAAACTTAAATTCTATACTTGAAAAAAATCAAAAAGTATTCTTAAAAGATGTATCAAATTTATCACAAGGTGGTGATAGTATTGATTTTACTGATATTGCACACCCTTCAATTAAAAAAATTGCCGTAAAAACAATACAATCAATTCCTGGATTAGCATATGGTGGTATTGATTTTTTAACAAAAGATATTACAAAAAAACAAGATAAAAATTCATATATAATTGTTGAGGTCAATGCAAGCCCCATGATTAGTATGCATCATGTACCATACGAAGGAAAACCAAGAGATATTGCAAAAATAATTATTGATATTCTTTTTTCTGAAACTATAAGTAAAATAAAAAGAAAATAATATGAGCGAACAATTAAACAACCGCGAACAAAAAATAGACGAAAAATGGTATCAAAAACTTGAACAATTTCCATCAACTGAATTGTTTGCTTGGTTTGGTCTTAATAAAAACGATAGCGAAAATTCTAAACAAAGAAAAGAGCTCAAAGAAAATTTTCTCAAAGCAATAGAGTCTCAAAATGAATCTTTTTTTGAATCCGATAAATTTAAAATAACTTATCCTTTTATTGAATCTAAGGATAAATCATTTTTTACAGATAACATTAAATTGCTTGAAGAATTAAAAAAAGAAATAAATTTAAATGAAACAAATGATTCGATCAAAAAACTTTATATATTTAAAATAGATCAAAAAATTAATGAATTTAATGCACTTTTAGCTATTAAAAATCACGACCAAAAAAAATTTTCTGAGTATTCAGAAAAAATCTATGGTTCACCTAATAAAAGTTTTTTTGATCAAGCAAGAAATGAATTATTGAAAAACATAGCTCCATATTTAGGATCTAGCAATAACCAAATAAAAACTATTGCTCAACAATTAACTGAAAATCTAGAAAAAAATTTAAACAAAGAAGATGTATTTCAAATTCCTGATTTTGTATTTGAAGTTAAGGACTTAGCAAATATCTCAAAAAAAACTGCTGAATATGTTAGTTTTTCTTCAGCTAATTTGGGTTTTTTAAATGCAAAAGAAATATTTAAAGCTGGTGCTGCAAAATCAATCTTTAATCAAGAACTAAAAAAGTTAGGGGCAATTAATGACACTCCTAATTCATGGCAAGTTGAAATAAATGAAGGTGTCCAATCATTTTCTGTGAATCAAAAAGATCGGGTTGTAACTTTGCCGGCTTCAATTTTCATGAATTATAAGGAAATTACTTCACTTGCAGAACACGAAATTAATACCCATGTTAAAAGAGGTTTTCAAGGTGAAAACAGTATCTTAAAATTATTAAGATTAGGATTATCCTCTAGGGGAGGTAGGGATGCTTATGAAAGATCTGAAGAAGGAATAGCAGTATACAATGAACAAAAAGTAACTGGATCAAAAACAATTAGAGGATTAAATTACATTGCAGTAAGTTTTGCCAAGGGTTTAGATGGAGAACCTAAGAACTTTAAACAAGTTTTTGAAATTCTTAAGAATGCTTATTTCTTTGATAGTATTAAAAACATAAATATTGAATCGAAAGACTCTCAAGAACAAAAAGAAATTATCAATTCAAATCTAAAAAAAGCAGAAAACAGTGCTTATGAGTTTGCTTACAGAACTTTTAGAGGAACAGATTTTAATAATAAACAAGGTTATTGTTTTACTAAAGATATTGTTTATAGAGAAGGCAGTATTGGAATTTGGCAATTAATTGAAAGGCAAAAAAATATAAAAAGCCCAAATCAATTAAAAGAGTTTATTAGAACATTTACTTTAGGTAAATGGGATCCAACAAACTCTGACCAATACTATTTATTATCAGAATTAAATGTAATTAAATAATTTCTTCGATTCTTTGAAGCTGCTCTAAAGTATTAATCCCCAAAAATTCTTTTTGATTTTGTGATTTTATACCAATAACTTTTTTATTCTGTTTAATAGCCATCTCTACTAAATCTGTTAAATAGTATTCTTTAGAAATAGGATCTTTTTTAATTTTATCAATATTTTGCCAAAGCCATTTAGAGTCAAAAACATAAACCCCACTGTTAGACTCTTTAATTTGCTTTTCTTCCTCTGTAGCATTTTTCTGCTCAACAATAGATGCAATATTACCTTTTTCATCTCTTAGGATTCTTCCAAAACAATGTTTGTTTGGATCATCAAATTCAACCGTAAGAACCGCTATAGTGGGTTTTTCTTTTTGAAAGATATTTATTAGCTCTTTTAATGTTTTGGCGCTCAAAAGCGGCATATCGCCGCATAAAACCATAATGCTACAGCTACTGTCTAATAGTTTTTGCTTTGCTGAATTTACCGCATCTGCTGTACCTAATTGTTTTTCCTGTATTACATACTCGGCTTTATTACCAACAATCTTTTTAACTTCATCTGCTTTGTATCCAACTACTAATAATGGTTTAATATCTAATTTACTTAATGTTTCAATTAAATAAAAAATTATCGGCTTATCACCGATTTGGTACAAAACCTTTGCAGTGGGCGATGACTTACCCTTATTTAACCTTGTGCCCTTACCAGCTGCTAAAACTATTACTTCTAAATTTTTCATAACCACCTCACCCTTACTTCATAATTCATACTTCATAATGCTTAATTCTTAATTCTTTATTCTTAATTCTTTATTCTTAATTCTTTATTCTTAATTCTTTATTCTTGCTTCTAATTCCTGCTACTTTGTTCAATATCTTTTTTAGTAATATGTGGCCAAAATTTCAATATCTGTTCAGCGTTCATTTTCTGACTACCAAGAGTAAATGAATCTAAATTTCTTTCAACTTTTTGTCCTGGCAAAGTTAAAACATAATCATTAATTACTACACCTGGAAAAATCATTGTTGCAATACCCAATTGACAATAGTTTCCAATATAACAACCAAATTTCTTCATCTGGGAATTAACAAGTTTATTCCTCCACATTACCTTAATTGATTTTTTATCGTGTCTTAAATTTGCCGTAATGGTTCCAGCTCCAACATTTACATTTTTTGCAATTACAGAATCACCAATATATGAAAGATGTGCCACATGAGTATTTTCTCCAATAATCGAATTTTTTATTTCAACCGAAGCACCTATTTTTGTATTACTCTCTAAAAGAGTATTTTGCCTAATATAGCAATTTGGACCTAATACACAATTTTTTTCAATTTGAACTGGACCTTCAATATAAGTTCCTGATTTTAAAATTGTTCCAGAATCAATCTTAATTGGACCTGAAATATGAACTCCTGGTTCAATACAAACATCTTTTGCAATACTACCAGGCTTAATACGCTTTAATTTCTCGTGATTAATAGCTAGTTTCTGCCAAGGAAAAATCATAATTAGCTTGTAGCTATTAGCTGTTAGCTATTAGCTTCCTTAAATTTTTAATTATTGAATTGTTTACTTGTTTACTTGTTACTAGTTTACTTGTTTAATTGTTTAATTGATTAGTTGATTCTTTGATTACTTGATTATTTGTTTACTTGATTCTTTGATTACTTGTTTACTTGATTATTTGTTTACTTGATTCTTTGATTATTTGATTATTTGATTAATTGTTTTTATAATTTTCTTTACATTATGTACTAATTCCTTATTTTTTCTCGTAGCAAAATCATCTCCGATAAATTGAATTCGCCCCTCCATCATCTTACCCCCTCTGACACCTTTGACACCTGTGACACTTTTATCTCCAACTGGTTTATTTTGATATATTACATAATCAATTATATCTAATCCTAAATATTTATCAATTTCATTCAAATAATCTTTTAATTGAAACCCATTAGTTTCAGAAAGCTTATTAGTTAAATTATTAATCCAAATTTTTTTTGCTTTTGACTTTCTTACCTCATCTCGTAAGCCACTCACTAAAAAATTACATAAAACTGATGTATATAAATCTCCTGGACCTATTAAAATTACATCTGCTTTCTGAATTACTTTTTTAATACTAGGATTTAATTTAGCCAAAGGGCTTAAATAAATATTCTTTATATCCAAAAAGCTTTTTGCAGTATCAATTTTATCTTCACCAACTATTTTTTTTCCTTTTTTAGTTTCTGCTACAATATTTACTCTATCGTAAGTAACAGGCAAAACTTCACCTTTAATTTCTAGGATTTTATGAGCTTCTAGGATTGCTTTTTTTTCTGAACCTAATTTTTTGGTTAAATTAAGCAAAAATAAATTACCAGAAACATGTCCTTTTTCTTTTCCTGTCTTATAACGAAAATTAAATTCTTTTTTTAGTTCTTTATTTTCTGACAACGCTGACAAAGCACGACGCAAATCCCCAAAAGCAATTACATTATGCTCTTTTCTAATTTTACCAGTACTGCCACCTGAATCCATAGTAGTAACGATCGCACTAATTCTAAAATCTTTTTGCTTCACAAGTTCCGAAAGAAGATTCGAAAGCCCATTTCCTCCACCAATACAAATTATGTTAAGCATAATTTAAACTCCAAAATACAAGCATCAAATAACAAATAAATTCCAATATAAAATATTCAAATTTCAAATTATTTATTAAGAATTGAAGAAAAAATCTTTTTAAGTTCTATTGCTTCATTATATAACAATAAACCTTGTTTTTTTATATTATCATCGTTTGTTTCAATAATTAGTCTTAACCAATAAGCAGATTCTTTAGCTTCCTTACGACAAATTTTTATTCTCATTTGAAAGTCTTTTTTGCTTAATGATTCATTAGCCTCAATATAGTTTGCTCCGACAGAACCAGACGATCTTATAAGTTGTTTTCCATCTTCAAGATTAGATACTGTTTTAGAAATTTTCTTAATAAATAACCGACAATTTTTAGCAAATATAAATGTTCTTTCTTCTAAGTTATAAACTTTTTTATCTTTTATCATTGTAATTTGAGATTTATTTGATATTTGTATTTTGTTATTTGTAATTTTCTAAAACATTATCTAGTGGAGTATATTTTAGATCAAATGCTTCTGCCACACCTTGGCAGGTTAGTTTACCTTGATAAGTATTTACGCCTTTTGCTAATGCTTTGTCTTGCTTTACTGCTTTGACTACTCCTTTATTAGCCAAACTAATAGCATAATCTATTGTTCTTTCAGTAAGTGCAAGTGCAGAAGTCCTAGCAACAGCTCCTGGCATATTAGTTACACAATAATGAATTACCCCATCAACTAAATAAATAGGATTTTCATGACTTGTTGGTTTACTGGTTTCAAAACATCCACCCTGATCTATCGCCACATCAACAACTACTGATCCAGGTTTCATTGATTTAATCATTTCTCGACTAACAAGCTTAGGAGCACATGCACCAGCAACTAAAACTGCTCCAACAACTAAATCAGCATCTTTAAGTGCATCTGCAATATTTTTTTTACTGGAGAATTTTGCTTTAAAAAGCTCATCTTTACTTTTATTAATTCTATCAATTTTCTTTTGATCAACATCAAAAACAGTTACATCTGCACCTAATCCTCGCGCCATTTGCACTGCATTACCTCCAACTATTCCATAACCCAAAACTACTACTTTTGCAGGATAAACTTCATCTGTACCTCCTAAAAGTACCCCTCTTCCACCTTGAGTTTTCTCCAAGAAATGAGCTCCAACTTGAATACTCATTCTACCAGCAACTTGGCTCATTGGTTCTAAAAGTGGCAACTCATGGTTGTCTGTTTCAACTGTTTCATATGCGATTCCAGTAACTTTCTTTTTTAATAAAAATTTAGTTAATTTTTTTTCAGCTGCCAAGTGCAAATAAGTAAATATTGTTTGACCTTCCTGCACTAGCTCAAATTCTGGCTCAAGTATTTCCTTAATTTTTACAATCATATCAGCTTTTTTATAAACTTCTTTAGCAGAATTAATAATTTTTGCACCGAATTTTTTATATTCTACATCTAAAAATCCACTGCCAACCCCAGCATCTTTTTGAACCAAAACCTGGTGGCCAGCCTTAACCATCTTACCAACGCCTCTTGGCGTCATACCAACCCGATTTTCCTTATTCTTAATTTCTTTTGGTACACCTATAATCATATTGTACTCCAATTTCTAATTGCTCTAATTTCTAATTTATCTAATTAAATCCCAATGTACAAATGTCTAAAGTTTAGGTTAATTAGAGTAATTAGGTCAATTAAATTAATTTTATTATTCTACTGTAACGCTTTTTGCTAAATTTCTTGGTTTATCTACATTGTATCCAAGACCTACTCCCACATAATATGCTAAAAGTTGAAGTGGCACAATAGCTAAAATTGGTAAAAGCATTTCAATATTTTCAGGGATTTCAACAGTATCATTGCAAAATGACTTTATCTTTTTATCGCTCTGATTTATTATACCAATAATTTTCCCTTCTCTTGCTTTTATTTCTTCTATCCCACTAAGATTTTTTTCATAAACACTGTCTTTTGGACAAACAACTATACTTGGAAAATTTTTACTAATCATGGCAATTGGACCATGCTTCATTTCTCCTGTTGGATAAGCTTCGGCATGTAAATAAGATATTTCTTTTAATTTTAATGCACCTTCTAAAGATGATGGGTAATTATATTTTCTTCCTAAATACATAAAATTCTTATACTTTCGATATTTCTGGGCAATTTTTTTAATATTTTCTTCTTTTTTGAAAATTTCTTCTAATTGTTGTGGCAATTTTTCAATTCCTCGTAAAATTTCTTTAGCTTTCGCTTTAGTCATATTTCTTTGTCTACCTAAAAAAACTGTTAACAGCGCAAGTATAGTGATTTGCGAAAGCATGGCCTTAGTTGAAGCAACAGCAATTTCCGGACCAATGTGATTATAAACTCCAGCATTTGTTTCTCTAGCAATAGTACTTCCAACCACATTTACAATTCCAAGCGTTAGAGCACCCAATTTCTTAGCTTCTTTTACAGCAGCCAAAGTATCTGCGGTCTCACCTGATTGGCTAATTGCTAAAACCGCTGTATCTTTAGAAATAATAGGTAATCGATATCTAAATTCAGAAGCAAATTCAACCTCCACTGGAATTTGAGCATTTTCTTCTAGCATATATTCACCAATTAATCCCGCATATCGAGCTGTTCCACAAGCAACAATAATTAATCTTTTAATATGTTTTAACTTGTCTTGAACATTTTCTAATCCTCCCAGCTTTACAAATCCCTGACTTGCCTTACATCTACCACGAATAGAATTGGTAATAACTTCTTTTGCCTCGTGTATTTCCTTTGCCATAAAATACTTATAACCAGATTTGGTAATTTTATCTTCGTTCCAAGAAATAACATCAATTTTTTTATTTATTGTTTTCTCGTAAATATCAGAAATTTTAACTTTTTCCCCATTAAGTTCTGCCACCTCTCCATCATCAAGATATATTACTTTTTTTGTCATACCAATAATCGCCGATGCATCAGATGCAATCATTTTTTCATTTTCTCCAATACCTATTAAGAGTGGGCTACCAAATCTTGCAGCAATAATTTTATTTGGCTCTTTTTTATGCACTATTGCCAAACCATATGCACCAGTGATTTGTCTTAATGATCTAATAACTGCCTTTTTTATATCTCCTGAATAATTTTCTTCTATTAAATGAGCAATTACTTCTGTGTCTGTATCAGATTTAAAAACATGACCTTTTAACTTTAATTTTTCTTTTAATTCTTTGTAGTTTTCAATTATTCCATTATGAACTACAAAAACCTCGTTTTTACAACAAGTTTGAGGATGTGCATTTATTTTGCTTGGTTTCCCATGAGTTGCCCAACGAGTATGAGCTACTCCAGTATTACCCGAAATATTTTTTTTACTAATTAATTTTTCTAATTGATTTACTTTTCCAACACTACGAAAATAACTCAAATCGTTTTTATCTATAACACAAATTCCAGCAGAATCATACCCACGATATTCGAGTCGCTTAAGACCATTTATTAAAACTTTCTTTGCATTATTTTTTCCAATATAACCAACAATCCCACACATATTTTCACCTCGTGAAAATTAAATCCTAATTTTTAATATCTAAATCCTAAACAAATCTTAAATATAAAATTTTAAAAATCAAACTATTTACATTTTTCTACTATTGAACCAAATATTTTTCTTAATTCTATGGATTCATTAACCAGCTTAACCTTAATCTTGTTTAAATACAAATTATCAAAATATAATAATTTTAACCAAAGCTCACTTTCTTTAGCTTCTTTGCGACAAATCTTTATTCTCATTTGAAAATCTCTTTTACTTAATGATTCATTAGCTTCAATATAATTGGCTGCAACCGAACCAGACGATCTAACTAATTGTTTACAATCGTCAATATTGCTAATATCTTTTTTTATTTGCTTAATAAAATTTCTGCAATCATCTGCAAATTTGTATGTTCTATCTTCTAAATCATATTGTTTTGAATTTTGTATTTTATTCATTATAATTTATTTAGGATTTAGGATTTAGAGTTTAGGGTTTATAATTTAGGGTTTTCTAAGTTGTTCTATTTTCTTTTTATCTATTTTCTCCCACGGTAAATTAAGATCATCCCTGCCAAAAGCTCCATAAGAAGCTGTATTTTTGTAAATTGCTTGTCTTAAATTTAAATCTTTAATTATTGCGCCAGGTCTTAAATCAAAAACTTTTGTAATTTTTTTAATAATGGTTAGATCATCTTCTTTACCAGTACCAAAAGTATTTACCCAAATACCTAACGGTTCTGGAACTCCTATCGCATAAGCAATCTGAATTAAAACTTTATCTGCCAAGCCAGAAGCAACAATGTGTTTAGCTACATAGCGTGCCATATATTGAGCAGATCTATCAACTTTAGTTGGATCTTTTCCGCAAAATGCACCACCACCATGAGGAATAAAGCCACCATAAGTATCAACAATATTTTTCCTACCAGTAAGTCCAGTATCTGCTTGTGGACCTCCAATAACAAATTTGCCAGTTGTATTAATTAATAATCTATATTTTTTAGTATCAACATTGTAAGCAGTACTAAATAGTTGTTTTTGCTCTTTGTCAAATTCTTTAATAACATGCTCAACTACATTTTTTTTAATATCTTTTTTTATTCTATCTATTGAAATATTTGGTTCGTGTTGAGCTGCAATCAAAATTGTGTCGATTTTTACTGGTTCGTTTTCTAAATATTCAATAGTAACTTGGGTTTTACCATCAGGTCTTAAATAAGCAAGAGTATTATTCTTCCTTACTTCTGCCAATCTTTGAGCCAACTTATGTGAAAGATAAATCGGAAGTGGCATCATTGCCTTGTTCTCATTTGACGCATAACCAAACATAATTCCCTGATCTCCAGCGCCCAAGCCTTTTAAATCTTCTTTTAATATTTTCCCGCTTTTATCTGCTTTGTAAGAATCAACTCCTAACGCTATGTCGTCTGATTGCGCTTTAATTGAAACCATCACCCCAGAAGTTTCCCAATGAAAACCAAATCTAGCGTCAACATACCCAATATCTTTAATAACTTGGCGTGCCACTTTTGCGACATCAACATAACAATTAGTTGTTACCTCACCGGCAATAAAACAGATTCCGTTAGTGATGAAAGTTTCTATTGCTGCTCTAGTTTTTGGGTCTTTTTTTATCATTTCATCTAATATTGCGTCGGAAATCTGATCACAAATTTTATCTGGATGCCCCTCAGTTACCGATTCTGAAGTAAATAGCATAAAATCCTTTCATTAAAAAATTAAAAAATAAAAACGAAAAACTTAAAACAACAACTAAAAATTTAAAACTTATTCTTGCCTTTCAAAGTCAAAATGCTTGAAGCTAAAATATTTGCAAGTTCTAGTGTTTCATTTATTAGCTTATCAGTCATAACTTTATCAGCTTTATTTGAATCCCTCAATAACCCTAACCAAAATTTGGATTCATTTGCAGATTTTAGTGCATAACTAAAAAAATTAGTAAAATCTCTTTTTGTACTACCAGCTTGAGCTTCAATAATATTCGCTCCAATACTTGTAGCACTCCTTAGCACTTGTTTAGAAATTATCTGTATACTAAAATCTTTTTTATCTAAACTATCTATAAATTTAATAATATCAAGTGCATACAAATACGCCCTTTTCTTCAAATCTATTTTGAATTTTGAATTGTTGTTTTGCATTTTGAATTGTTATTTTACGTTTTACATTTTACGTTTTACACTATTTTTCATTTTTCGCTTTACGCTTTACGCTTTCTTTGTTTCTTCTTTTTCGTTTTTCATTTTTCGCTTTACGCTTTCTTTGTTTCTTCTTTTTCGTTTTACGTTTTAAACTTTACGTTTTATTATACTTCCCATCTTGACAAACCGCAAATCTTATGGTACTATTTACCGTTTCACAAATTGAAAAATCACTTGCTGGTTTTTCCTGAAAATTGATAAATAAACGATTATTGATTTTTCCTGAAATTAATCATTGTTTCATATCACACTCCTTTCAACACTATCTAAATTTCGCCAAATCCTTTTAGTCTGCTGGGCAGAACAGTTGATACAATTTCAACATTTTCAACAATTTGAACAATTAGAACATTGCATTTTCTGTTCTGCTTCGGCAGTCTACTAAGAGGTACCTCGAATGAGGCCGCGGCCTCTTAGTAGTGAACTCAATAACCCAATTTGTTGTCATCCTGAGGACAAAGTCCGAAGGATCTCATCACAAATGAGATTCTTCACAATGTTCAGAATGACAAATCGAAAAGGGTTTAAATAAATATTTTTTTGAAAGGGGGGATTCACATGAATCCCAAAAATCTGATAGTTATCACCTCCTTAATTATTTTTTTCGCGACGACCACCGCTACCTGGGCCCAGAACCCGCTGGGTCAGCCGGCGGTCCAGGCCAGTGAAAAACACGCTGAGGTCGAGGCGCCTCGGGATTACATGACCCGGGGGGAGATGGAAAAAGCCGCTCAGGAGTATTTCAAAAAGAATCCTGAGCGAATGGGAACACAAAAACCCGGTATTGTCCAGAGGGTTTTTGTGACCCAAAACAATTACCATCCGCCGACTCAGTCGCAACTCGACTCGCTTGCAAGACAGCGGGCCGAGGAGTTGCTCAAAACCCCAGAATACCAGCACTCAGTGGAGGCACTAGTAAACCGGGGATTGGGAAAAATAGATGAAAAAGGGAAATTTAATATTTCCCCAAAGGCGACTCAAAGCGACCTGGAAGCTGCGGACCGGCGGCTGGCTTATGTTTTGCAAAAAGAGGTTCGGGTGAACCGCCAAAACATAAGTTTAAATCGCGGACTGATCTTTAATTTAGACGGCCGCGAAAGAGCCAACCGGTGGTGGCTCTGGATTCTTTCCGTAGTGGTAGCGATACTGCTACTGGATCGGATCCTATTCTGGACCACAGGCCGAGGACTTTTCTCTAGATTACGGAGGGGCTACTCAACTCCGTAATCTAAAATATATATGAGACTGTTATTTAACAGTCTCTTTTTTTTACATACTTATCCACACCTACACCCCAATTTCACACTATGATATAATATACTCATATTAACTTTAATAAATATGTATTCTAGGAG
>Ga0334885_1000963_pt1 | contig 40883 bp, 52 predicted proteins | sample GraSluR1_MG_8_FD_207233 | JGI IMG/M metagenome (GOLD analysis project Ga0334885, IMG submission 207233) | Sludge microbial communities from methane-producing bioreactor in Wageningen University, Netherlands - Granular Sludge_31_05-R1 | ecosystem: Engineered > Bioreactor > Anaerobic >...
CATCTGAACTTGTTCAGCTGGGGCCGTTGCCTCTCGGTCGATCGAAGACGCTGCCAGGTAAGTTGTGGACCTGGCGAAAAAAGCCGCCGCCCCTCGCAAATGCCATGCCCTCCGCAGGAGAAAGGCCCTTTTTGCTTACTTTTTATGGCCGCTTGGATAAAAAGTAAGGCGTCCTGCGGGACGCGACCCGCGGTCTTGGATCGTCTTGAATATCCGGCGCTCCAACAGATGGGATTCAGGTCTACTTCATCATCCTATCTATCCAGTATGTGGGTTTTCGCTTCAGGTGAGCTACGGCAACCACGACGATGGTATCCTCACTTAGACCGTAGTAAATGCCATAGGGAAATCGGTTGACCAGGCAGCGCCTGACCTTATGGACCATTTGGGGCTGTAACTCCGGAAAGGAAACAACCAACCGCAGAGCTTGGTCAATTTCATCAAGAAGCTCATAGCCAAGCCCGACAGCTTGCTCTTCATACCAGGAGAATGCATCATCCAGTTCGGCTTGGGCCGGAAGCAGAAAAACTATTTTCATCGCTATTTATGATATTTGGCCATCACGGATTCGTAAGGCACTGCAGCGATTGTTCCACGTTCAAAGGCTTCCCAGCGCGCTTCCGCCTCTTTGACCCAGATATTCTCGATTTCAACGTCAGGTTTTATGGTGTCACGAACGACTTGATCGATCAGCCGAACACGCTCTACGGGGGAGAGTTTTTCAATTTCCTGAACCAATTCCTTGGCAGTCGGCATGATTTTTCTCCTCATTGACGAGAATTTACCGCTAGAATTCATTCCCTTCTAACTTTCGCACTCCCTTTCAATTCGAGTCAAATCCTTTTTCGATAGCCGCACCACGGAGCGCACTGAGAGCGCAGAGAACTTCCACAATCCGCTTTGCCGCATGCCCATCCCACTTTTCCGGGATCCGCCCGGCCCGGCCCGGCCGGTTCAGGATGGTTTGGGCCGCCGCCAGGATTTTTTCCTTGTGATTGCCGACCAGGATGTGGGTGCTTTCCTGGCAGGTGATGGGGCGTTCGGTGGTATGGCGCAGGGTGATGCAGAGGACGCCGAGGACGGTGGTTTCTTCCTGCAGGCCGCCGCTGTCGGTGAGCACAAGAAACGTCCCCTCGAAGTCTCCTGGGCTAGACAAATGTGAAAATATAAAGGGCGTCCCGCTGAACATGCCTTCGCGAACGCCATGCCCTCCGCAGGAGAGCCTTTTTTGCACACTTTTTTGTGGCCGCTTGGACAAAAAGTGCGGCATCCGGCGGGACGCGACCTGCCGGTTCTGCACATCTCAAATGCGCGGCGGATGAAGAACGACGGGGATGTATTTCTGGAACAGCAAAAAATCGCCATCGGTGGTCAAAATAGGCAGTTTGCGGCGCTCAGCGGCGGCGCAGATCAAAAAATCCGTATTCGATCCCTGAACCCCATGGCCTCGGCAGGTATTAAAAAATTCGGCGGCCAATTCGAAATCCGCAGAAACCAGTTCCAGATCGGGAAACGCCCGAAAACGACCCCGCAGCGTCTTGAACTGCGACGGGGAACGCACACCGGAGAGCAGTTCCTGGCGGACCGGACCCATCATCTGAACCCGGAATTCCGTGATCAGATCACGCAACTCCACGACGTACGGACTTTCCATAGGCGAATTGCGGCGCAGTGCCAAGGACCATACACAGGTATCTACCAGAACCTTCATGATCGCTTCCGCTGTTCCTTGTAGTCATAGTCCGGATCGAAATCGACCCTGTGGAACAGATCCAGAATCTGCGCCTGCTTGTGCCGCTGGATATACTCCTCCAACGCTTCCGTTACCACCGCCTTTTTGGTTTTATGTTTCCCCAGACGGCGGGCCTCTTCAATCAACTTGTCGTCAATCGCCAGATTGGTCGCCATGCGGCCTCCTTTCACACAAAAATCTACACCTTTCAATGTGTAGAGTCAAGTAGACAGTGGATAAGGTGGATAAGGGGACATTCTATTTCTGCGGGCCTTATGTATCACATCAAGGTATCAAGCCCCTTACGATCCAGAAGGTTAAGCAGTTTCAGCGATGAACCGCTAGGGTGCTTTTCCTTTACGATAAAGCATGATGATGCCCCGGCCTCCGCTACCCAAGCGGCACTGCCCGGTTGTTGCAAACACCGGCGCTGCTGGGTGAATGGAATACAAAATCACAAGCAGGCCAGGGCCTGTGGTAGGGAAAATTTCGTTTTCACCGCCAGCGTTTCCAGCGAAGCACCGCCGACACAATCCTGCCCATCTGAACTTGTTCAGCTGGGGCCGTTGCCTCTCGCTGGATCGAAGACGCCATCCGGTCAGCTGCTGGACCGGCGAAAAAAGCCGCCGCCTCCCGCGAATGCCATGCCCTCCGCAGGAGAAAGGCCTTTTTTGCTTACTTTTTGTGGCCGTTTGGACAAAAAGTAAGGCGTCCTGCGGGACGCGACCCGCGGTCTTGTCTTTGACCTTGGTAACAATCCAAACCAAAATCGGAAAATCCAGTTCGCCGGTCCCGGCCGGCAGCCGGGTGACTTTCTTTGCTCGCCCAAAGAAAGTAACCAAAGAAAGGGCGTAAGACCGGCTAACGCCCTATGGCATTCGCGCAAATACGTTTTGATTTCGGACAGTTGGCGCATTGGACAGGGAGCGCGTCTTCGATGTTCGCTCTTGCCCACGGTGGCGATGCGCCGGCGGCACTGCCCCCCTGTTGCCAACACCGGCGCTGCTGGGTGGGCGGAAGGCCAGAAAACCAAAGCAGGCAGGGCCTGCGATAGGGGAAATTTCATCACCAGCTCCGGCGCTTCCAACGAAGCGCCACCGACACAATCCTGCCCATCTGAACTTGTTCAGCTGGGGCCGTTGCCTCTCGGTGGATCGAAGAAGCCATCCGGTCAACTGCTGGAATGGCGAAAAAAGACACCGCCTCCCGCGAATGCCATGCCCTCCGCAGGAGAAAGGCCCTTTTTGCGCACTTTTTTGTGGCCGCTTGGACAAAAAGTGCGGCGTCGGGCGGGACGCGACCCGCGGTCTTGCTTTTGACCTTGGCCCTGAAAACTTTCCGACAAAAACCATAGAACCAGGTTCGCCGGTCCCGGCCGGCAGCCGGGTGACTTTCTTTGCTCGCCCGAAGAAAGTAACCAAAGAAAGGGCGTAAGACCGGCTGGCGCCCTATGGCATTCGCGGGGGAACGGTGTGATTTCAGACCCTTAGCGCATTTGACAGAGGGCGCGTCTTCGAGGATCGCTCTTGCCGACGGTGGCGGTGCGCCGGCGGCACTGCCTGGCTGTTGCAAACACCGGCGCTGCTGGATGGGCGGAAGGCCAGAAAACCAAAGCAGGCAGGGCCTGCGATAGGGGAAATTTCATCACCAGCTCCGGCGCTTCCAACGAAGCGCCACCGACACAATCCTGCCCATCAAACCTTTTTCAACAATGTCCCATTCAGGGTTCCATTTTGGCTTTATGTGTGATGCATTTGTCCGTCAGATGTTCGATGACTACCGGAGGTCGGTTGGGAAAATGTGCGACAAGTTCAAGTTTTCCCCCCATCGCCTCTACATAACCGCGTAGGGTTGACAGGAGCATATCGCTACGCTTTTCCAGACGCGAAACGCTATCCTGGCCTATATGCAAAGCTTCCGCCAAATTCTGCTGCGTCTTTTCCATCGCTTGGCGCAAATCCTTCAGTGTTGCAAGCTCCGCAGCCCGTTCCTCTATTTTCACACGCCTCTCAGAAGGTAGACTATCGAGAATTTGATCAATTTTTCTTGCCATGTTTGCCTCCTTTTCCGTCCGGTTGTTCCGTGGCAAGCCTTGCCAAATAGTTGCGATAGCGTTCGTCAGCAATATCGATGAGCCGCTTGTAAAAACGACTCTTGCCAACGCCCCCTTTATCGCCGCCAGCCAAGAGAATCGCCTGTCGTTTGGGGTCGAACACAAAAGCAACTCGCCAGACCTCTCCCGCCCAGCCGAAGCGCAGCTCTTTCATGTTGGAGAATTGCGACCCCTTGAGGGTATCGACGGTAGGTCGCCCGAGGTTGGGACCGAACTGTTGCAACATAAGTGCATGGGCAAGGATCTCATCCTGAAGACCCTCGGCCATTTCTTTAAACTCCGCATCAAATTCATCACAAAAAATGACTGACCACACCTTGGCTTAATTATGCATCCAAATACATATGTAGTCAAATGCATATTATTATCGCAGGTACGCATGTCCGCCGGACCTATCCTGCCCATCTGAGCTTGTTCAGCTGGGGAGCTTTGCCTCTCGGTACATCGAAGACGCCATCCGACAAACTTCTGACCCGGCCCTAAAACCCGCCGGCCCGTAAATCTTAGAATCTCCGAATGTCAAGCCGGACCCCATTACTCATACTCTATCTATTAATGCAAGACAATAATTAAGTATGGATGTCCCCGGAATTCATACTGCGAAGTCTCCTGGGGTGAGCAAATGTGAAAATATAAAGGGTGTCCCGCTGAACTGATAAGGGGCGTCCCGCTAAAGACTTATGTATCACATCAAGGTATCAAGCCCCTTACGATCCAGAAGGTTAAGCAGTTTCAGCGATGAACCGCTAGGGTGTTTTTCACCAATCTCCCACTTCTGTACGGTAGAGAGACTGGTATTGAGAATTGAAGCCAGCACCGCCTGGCTGATCCGGTACCGTTCCCGCAGTGAACGTATCTCATCCGCGGAATAGGGAGGAATCGGTTTCAGGCAGAGTGCATCATAGCGCCGCAATGCTCGTTTATCGATAAAGCCCAGGTCATGCAGATCCAGGGCGGTCTCATGCACCGCTTCAAGGATTCGGTTCTTTTCAGCTTTCACATGTTTCATGGCTTACCTCCAGGAGATTCCCGCTATCGAGCGCTTCAGCGATCTGTGCTGCAGTTAATGCCAGCAGATCCCTGGCGAGCAATTTCAGCGCTTCCAGTTCCTTCGCGCTGACATTCCCCCGATCATGTTTCTCAAATCCGAAAACGAATATCCATCTATCGTCACGATTCGTTGCCAACAACGTCCTCGTGCTGCCACGCTTTCCCTGCCCCGGCAAGGCGACTCGCTTCTTCACAACACCCCCGCCAAGGTCGGCATCAATCAGTCCATTGCTCATCTCGATAAAAGCATGGAATAAAGCCCTATCCGACAATCCCGCTTTCCTTGCCCAGCGATGGAAGTGTCGGGTTTTTAGTAACATGCATGACATATCATATCACCCAGTCCTATAGTTTTCAAGAACCAGCGTTTATCCTTGGAAGTACTCTGAGTGACTGCAGAGTACCTGATGCCCTGCGGTAAGAAAATTGATTTTTTAACATTTACCAATAATAAGTTATTTCCTCACAACGATAGGTCAACAATCCCCCTACGTCACCTCAAAGATGGCTTACCTTGGAAACTATCCAGGCCAAACCCAAACCAAGTTCGCCGGTCCCGGCCGGCAGCCGGCCTACTTTCTTTGCTCGTCCAATAGAAAGTTGGCAAAGAAACAACGTAAGACCGGCTAACGCCCTATGGCATTCTCGGGGAAACGGTGTGATTTCGGACCGTTAGCGCATTGGACAGGGGGCGCGTCTTCGATGTTCGCTCTTGCTAACGGTGGGGATGCGCCGGCGGCACTGCCTGGCTGTTGCCAACACCGGCGCTGCTGATTGGACGGAAGGCCAAAAAACCGAAGCAGGCAATGGCCTGCTTTGAGAAACAAATCCCGTTATCGCCGCCACCCTCCTTAACGAAGCACCACCGACACAATCCTGCCCATCTGAACTTGTTCAACTGGGGCCTTGGCCGTTCGGTGGATCGAAGACGCTGCCATGTAAGTTGTGGACCTGGCGATAAAAGCCACCGCCTCCCGCGAATGCCATGCCCTCCGCAGGAGAAAGGCCTTTTTTGCTTACTTTTTGTGGCCGTTTGGACAAAAAGTAAGGCGTCCTGCGGGACGCGACCCGCGGTCTTGTCTTTGACCTTGACCCTGAAAACTGTCCGACAAAAACCATAGAACCAGGTTCGCCGGTCCCGGCCGGCAGCCGGGTGACTTTCTTTGCTCGCCCAAAGAAAGTAACCAAAGAAAGGGCGTAAGACCGGCTAACGCCCTATGGCATTCGCGAGGAAACGGTGTGTTTTCGGACCCTTAGAGCATTGGACAGGGGGCGCGTCTGCGATGTTCGCTCTTGCCCACGGTGGCGGTGCGCCGGCGGCACTGCCCCCCTGTTGCCAACACCGGCGCTGCTGATTGGACGGAAGGCCAAAAAACCGAAGCAGGCAATGGCCTGCTTTGAGAAACAAATCCCGTTATCGCCGCCACCCTCCTTAACGAAGCCCCGCCGGACCAACCCTGCCCATCATCAACCCACCGGTCTTGACTTTCCCCCTACCCCTCGCGCGCCACCAAAACTTCCACAATCCGCTCCGCCGCATGCCCATCCCACTTTTCCGGGATCCGCCCGGCCCGACCCGGCCGGTTCAGGATGGTTTGGGCCGCCGCCAGGATTTTGTCCTTGTGATTGCCGACCAGGATGTGGGTGCCTTCTTCGCAGGTGATGGGGCGTTCGGTGTTATGGCCCAGGGTGATGCAGGGGACGCCGAGAACGGTGGTTTCTTCATGCAGGCCGCCGCTGTCGGTGAGCACAAGTCGGGCCGTCATGTTGAGATGCAGGAATTCCAGGTAGCGGAGGGGATTCCTCAGCCCGTCATGAATCGCATAATTTCATGGGCGTCCCCTCTATTCCTCCCGACGCGTGCGATGCGAGCCATGGGTCAATGATTAGAATTCTCTTTTGATTAATGAAAGGCAATAATTAAGCATGGTGTCCCCCGAACTCGAATCGTTTATGTTTAAGAGGACTTGGGGGCCAAGATTTTTCCTTGACCCACCCATTGCACCGGGCTAAACTTAGCTAACAATCAAAAAGAAGGAGATTCCGATGCAGGTCAATATGCACGAAGCCAAAAGCCAACTCTCGGCATTGGGGGAAAAGGTTTGGAAGGGTGAGAAGGTGGTCATCGCCAAGGCCGGGAAGCCATATCTGGACATCCTCCCTCACAAGGAAGACCGCTCCCCGCGAAAGCCCGGTCGCTACAAGGGAAAAATTCACATCACCGACGATTTCGACCAAACCCCTGAGGAGTTGATTCGCGATTTCGAGGGGAGAGACTAATGCAGCGCATCCTCCTCGACACCCACGTCCTGCTGTGGTGGCTCGCCGATGCCCCACAGCTCGGCCCTCGCTGCAAAGAATTGATAACCGACCGTCGCAATCTGATTTTTGTCAGCGCGGCGACGACCTGGGAAATCTCAATCAAGATCGCCTTGAACAAGCTGATAGCCCCCGATGACATGGACTCTATCGTCGAAGATGAAGGGTTTGACAAACTCCCCATCACCCTCTACCACGGCCAATTGGCAGGCACCCTCCCCCCACTGCATCGCGACCCCTTCGACCGCATGCTCATTGCCCAGGCCCAAGCAGAGGGGCTGACCCTCATGACGGGGGACGATCATATCGCCCAATACAAACTGCGCATTCGCGACGCACGCAAGTAGCCAAATAATCCGATTGGAAAATCCAGGATCAATTCTCAAAACTGGCACGCCCCGTTGCGACATGGTCGGCGCAACATCAGGGGAAGTCGAGAACCGCATGGAATTTGGATGATGAAATCATCGCTTTGGGTACCGCGTGACCCGGCTGCTTCTTGAGCGGGGGCTACCCCGCTCGGCCGTTAAGATTTTACAAAATCCCGGATGGAACGTCATTCATACCTTTGATTCTGGCTTGAGTCATTCGACCGACCATGAACTGCTGAAAATTGGCGCACTTTTTTGTGGCCGCTTGGACAAAAAGTGCGACGTCCGGCGGGACGCGACCCGCGGTCTTGTCTTTGACCTTGGTAACCATCATGTTGAGATGGAGGATTTCCATATAGCCGAGGGAATCCTTGAGCCGGATGCCGGGGCTTTGGATGCGATCTCCGATGTCACCGCAAAAGAATCTCCGAATATGAAGACCCTATTGCCCCTGCCCTACTCTGACCCAACCAGTCCGCCCCTGCTCTACTCGTAATGCGTCCAGAGACGGATAATCTTGACCACACGCTCTTCAGGGTAGACTTGGTAGACCAAGCGATGTTGGATATTGATGCGTCTGGAATAGGCGCCGGAGAGGTCTCCGACAAGCTTTTCAAAGGGAGGGGGGTTCTTAAACGGATTGTCCCGGAGGGTGTCAAGAATAGCTTCAGCCTTGGGCTTTAAACCGGATGCGGCGAGTTTGCGAGCATCCTTCTGAGCCTGCTTGGTAAAGACCAGGCGCCAACTCACCAGTCGAGTTCCTCTTCGCAAGCATCCGGCGGAGTGGTCAGCCCCTCACGGATCGATTCCCTCATACCGGGGATGGAAATAAGATAAAGGGTTTCCTGAACCGCTTTCCAATCTTCTTCCGAAAGCAAGACGGCATTGTGGCGCTTGCCAGTGAGAATGACAGGTTCGTGGGTTTCCGCAGCCTCATCGACGAGACGGTAAAGGTTTTCACGGGCTTTACTGATAGTGAGAGATTTCATGGGGTGCCTCCTTTTGAAGGGCTCGGAATAAAACCGTACGCCATTTCGTACGCAAAGTCAACCCACGATCAGTCAACAAGTCACCCACGTCCCCTCTGGGGTCGAAAACCAAGTTCGCCGGTCCCGGCCGGCAGCCGGCCTACTTTCTTTGCTCGTCCAATAGAAAGTAGCCAAAGAAAGGACGTAAGACCGGCTGGCGCCCTATGGCATTCGCGTGGAATCGGTGTGATTTCGGACCGTTAGCGCATTGGACAGGGGGCGCGTCTGCGAGGATCGCTCTTGCCGACGGTGGCGATGCGCCAGTGACACTGCCTGGTTGTTGCAAACACCGGCGCTGCTGGGTAGGTGGAAGGCCTGTAACCGCAGGCTAGGGCCTGCGCTAGGGAAAATTTCGTTGTCACCGCCAGCATTTCCAACGAAGCGCCAAGGGAACAATCCTGCCCATCTGAACTTGTTCAGCTGGGGCCGTTGCCTCTCGGTCGATCGAAGACGCCATCCGGTCAGCTGCTGGACCGGCCCTAAGACCAGCCGCCCCTCGCGAATGCCATGCCCTCCGCAGGAGAAAGGCCTTTTTTGCGCACTTTTTTGTGGCCGCTTGGACAAAAAGTGCGGCGTCCTGCGGGACGCGACCCGCGGTCTTGATTTTCCCCCTACCCCTCGCGCGCCACCAGAATCTCCACAATCCGCTCCGCCGCATGCCCATCCCACTTTTCCGGGATCCGTCCGGCCCGGCCCTGCCGGTTCAGGATGGTTTGGGCCGCCGCCAGGATCTTGTCCTTGTGGTTGCCGACCAGGATGTTGGTGCCTTCTTCGCAGGTGATGGGGCGTTCGGTGTTATGGCGCAGGGTGATGCAGGGGACGCCGAGGACGGTGGTTGCTTCCTGCAGCCCGCCACTGTCGGTGAGGACCAGTCGGGCCGTCATGTTGAGATGCAGGAATTCCAGGTAGCCGAGGGGATCGGTGAGCCAGATGCCGGGGCCTTCAACCCGCTCTCCGGTGCGGAAATAGGCCTCGAAGCCGAATTGGGTTTTTGGTAAGGCCGCCAATGCGATAAAGCAATAGCGGCCTCGGAGTCTCACATCTCAGGCAAAAAACTCTGCATCCATGAACTTTGCCCCTTGCGCATCTTTACCGGAAAGTTTCGGGGTTTCATCGAAAGGCCATTCAATGCCGATATCCGGATCATTCCAGCTTATGCAGCGTTCATGCTCAGGAGCATAATAATCCGTTGTTTTGTACAGGAACTCCGCAATATCCGAAAGCACCAGAAAACCATGAGCAAAACCTTCGGGAACCCAAAGTTGCCGTTTGTTAGCGGCAGAAAGATGCACCCCAACCCATTTGCCGAAAGTCGCGCTCGATTTGCGGATATCTACCGCCACATCAAACACTTCCCCCAGAACGCAGCGGACCAATTTACCTTGTGCCTGCTCGATTTGGTAGTGCAGGCCTCGAAGCACACCCCGAACAGAACGAGAATGATTATCCTGTACAAAGTTTGGGCTCAGACCGGTAGCTGTTTCCCATTGCCTTTGATTGAAGCTCTCGTAAAAAAAGCCCCTATCATCGCCAAAGACTTTCGGTTCCACTATGAGAACTTCCGGGATCTCGGTAGCGATAATATTCATGACAAGGCGTCCTTCAGCACCATTTCAAGATAGCCGCGATAACTGGATTTCGGGGTCTCGTCGATAATCTCTTCAAAACGAGGTACATCGACAAAGCCTTTACGCAAGGCTATCTCCTCAAGACAAGCGATTTTGAGCCCTTGGCGTGCCTCAAGCGTACCGATGAAATGGCTGGCCTCCAGCAGGCTCTCATGGGTGCCGGTATCCAACCAGGCAATGCCCCGCCCGAGTTTTTCAACACGCAGAGCACCGCGCTGCAAATAGGCCAGATTAACGTCGGTGATCTCCAATTCACCCCGAGCCGATGGCTTGAGTTTTTTGGTCACCTCAACGATATCTGCGTCGTACAGATAAAGCCCCGGCACGGCATAGTTGGACTTTGGTTTGGCCGGCTTCTCCTCGATGGAAAGGACCTTGCCGGACTTATCAAACTCAACGACACCATATCTTTCCGGGTCATGGACGGGATAACCAAAAACCATGGCACCATCCGTAAAATTACGGGTTATGCCATCCAGCCCCATTTTGCCGTAGAAAATGTTATCTCCGAGAATCAGGCATACCGGGTCGCCATTGATAAACTCCTCCCCCACCAGAAAGGCTTGAGCAATCCCCTTGGGCTCAGGTTGCACGGCATAACTCAAGCGGATACCAAAGCGGCTGCCATCACCCAGCAGCGCTTCAAAACGAGGCGTATCCTGCGGGGTCGAGATAATCAGGATATCGTCAATCCCCGCCATCATCAGGGTGGACAGGGGATAGTAAATCATGGGTTTGTCATAAACTGGCTGCAGTTGTTTGCTTGCGATCAAAGTTAAAGGATAAAGTCGGCTTCCAGCCCCTCCAGCCAACACAATCCCCTTGCGGATCCCTGCCATATCAATCCCTCTCTTTTCGAAAATAGTAAACCAGGCTGTCGCGCCAATGGGGAACCTTGGCGCCAGTAGCTTGGCGATATTTATCTTTGCACAGCACAGAATAAGCCGGCCGCGTCGCGGGTAACGGATATTCGGCGGTACTTATGGGAACAACGCGTTTTGCCAAAATCGGCTCGCCGCAGGCGCGAGCCTCCTCTAAAATGGCTTCGGCAAACCCATGCCAACTGCAGACACCCTCGTTGGAAAAATGGTAAAGCCCATAAGGCACCTCCCGGCCGGACTTTTCCAGTGCAAGCAAGTTGAAGATCGCCTGCGCCAGATCCCCCGTAAAGGTAGGTGAGCCAACCTGGTCCGAAACCACTCGGAGTTCTTCGCGCTCTTTGCCAAGTCGCACCATGGTTTCGACGAAGTTTTTGCCGCCCGGGCCGTAAAGCCAACTGGTGCGAAGGATGAAATATTCTTTCAATCCGGATGCTACAATGCCCTCTTCCCCAGCCAACTTGCTGCGTCCGTAAACCGAAAGCGGACCCGTATGGTCCGTCTCCAGGCTTTCGGTATTTGCATCACCCGGGAAAACATAGTCAGTGGAAATATGCACCAAGGTCGCGCCCAATTCACGCGCCGACTTAGCCAGAGTTCCTGGCCCTTCACCGTTCACCCGGAAAGCCGTCTCCGCGTCAGACTCGCATCCATCCACTTGGGTATAGGCTGCACAATTCACAATGACATTCGGCCGTATTTCGCCAAGAATGGATGCCACCCCTTCCGCATCCGTGACGTCAAATTGCGGTCTTGCTAAAAGCCGGATCTGATACTCATCGGATGCGGACTTTTGAATTGCTTGAGCCAGCATTCCCCTGGATCCGACAAGGGCCAAAATTTTTGGATTGTTATCCATATCAACGCCCGGCATACATCTGTTCGTAATACTGCTGATAAGACCCATCGAGGATAGCTTCGGACCAAGAGCGATTCTCCAGGTACCACTGCACTGTCTTCCGAATGCCGTCTTCAAAGGTCATGGAGGGTTCCCAACCGAGCTCGTCTCGGATCCGACTGGCATCGATGGCATAACGGCGGTCGTGACCTGGGCGGTCGGTAACAAAGCGAATCAACTCCTGACGAGACTTACCGGAAGGAAGTGTGCCGACCATCTCATCGACGAGATCACAAACGAGACGCACCACTTCGATATTCTGCTTTTCGCTGTTGCCGCCGATATTATAGGTTCGCCCCACCTGCCCTTTTTGCAGAGCTGTCAGTATCGCTTCGCAATGATCCCCGACATACAGCCAATCCCGGACATTTTTGCCATCCCCATAAACCGGAAGGTCCTTGCCCAGCAGGGCGTTGTTGATGATCAGCGGGATAAGTTTTTCAGGGAACTGATAGGGGCCGTAGTTGTTGGAGCAGTTGGTGATGATAACCGGCAGGCCGTAGGTGTGGAAATAGGCGCTGACCAAATGGTCGGAGGATGCTTTGCTGGCGGAGTAAGGAGAGCGTGGATCGTAAGCTGTGGTTTCTGAAAAAAGACCGGTAGCACCAAGTGAACCATAAACTTCATCTGTTGAAACATGTAAAAAGCAGCAATCCTCTGAAAACAAGGAGCTTCCAGCGTTTTTTAGCCAAGCATTTCGGGCTGTCTCAAGAAGATTAAATGTTCCGAAAATATTAGTCTGAATAAATTCGCCAGGACCATGAATGCTACGGTCGACGTGTGATTCAGCCGCAAAGTGGACAACTGTTTCTATTCGCTCCTCGGCGAAAATCTCCCTAACCAAGTCTATATTGCAGATATCTCCGTTAACAAAACGGTAACGTGAATCTCCTTGAAGATCATAAAGATTTTTAGGGTTTCCGGCGTAAGTGAGCTTATCAAGGTTAACAAGACGACACTTAGGCATCTTCTTAAGAATAAACCTAATAAAGTTTGAACCAATAAAACCGCATCCACCGGTAATTAAAATTCGCTTCAATTGAACACCCCTTTGAAAATACAAAAATTAGAATTAAAAATTATAACCTTCCACCCTTACGCAGGGAAATTGCATTTCTTTAGATTCATTATCCAAACACATGAGACTGTGAAACTTGAAATCATCGATTAATCTTTCAAACTTCGCCATAGCCCCTTTAATCCCTATATAACATTTTATAAGTCTAACAACATCTAAACCAGGTACTATTGGCTGTTCAGTATCAAAATCACGAGGATGAAAATACGTCATTACATAGGGGGAACGCAGCATCATATGTCGAATTATTAGATAGTTAAATATTCGAAAATATCCCCCACCGGAAAAAACAACATCACGCCTACCGACTCGAAAGGTATTTATTGGAAAGGCCTTAATAGCCCCCCCCGCTCGTTCCAAAATAAATGGGATAGATGGCAGCCCACGAAACCCACCATGAGCTCGCCGCGCAGGGAATATGGAACAATCATACTCAATACCGGCATTGATCAAAATATCAAAAACCCAGGGAATATCTTGAGTAAAAGAATAACCAGGTGCACGGTAGGCTTTAACTTTTTGACCAGTGATATCCTCTAAAATGGCAATGGAACGCAATAGATCAATTTCAAACTCAATAGGACTTTGATTGAAAGCCAACTTATGGTAATACGAGTGCGAACCAATTTCGTGACCACGACAATAAATACGCTTAATAAGTTCAGGATACCGTTCAGCAATCCAGCCTAAACAAAAAAAGGTTGCTTTTTGAGACCGTGCATCCAATAAATTTAAAATTTTTTCGGTATTAATGACAACTCGGCTTTCAAAATTATCCCAAGTTCTTGGATTTTCAACCTGTGGATGATCGAGAATATGAAACCAATCTTCAATATCAAAGGTCAAAATATTCATAATTAGATGCTCTAACGTTTTTTTTCAAAGAGACGTTGTAAAGATTCAATTATAAGCCCTAACGTAGGTAAAGGATCATCCAAAGACAATTCATCATAAAACAAATCATTCCCCCAAAACTTAAAAAAGCTTGGTTTAAGATGAAAGCGATTTGGAGAAAAAATGAAATGAAGCAAGTCACCAGGGATTAACCAACGAGCGTATATATCTTCCTGAAATTCCAAAACAGGAGTTAAGGGCCGACCAAGGGCAGACAAGCAATAAAGAACAGGGAAATTGACACCAGCAGCGATTGCAAGATGAAGCGAACCCCAAAAACGTGGATTGATTTCCATCAAAACCGGTTCCCCAGTGGATAAATCAATCTTGTATTCTACCATTGCAACGCCAGAAAATCGAATTTCTTTTAAAAGCTTTACACTCTTTTCAATAAGAAAATGATTCTTATAACTCCTACGTAAAGTGCTAGGCCCGCCCTCAATTGGGTACTCTCGCAGCCTTTCGTGCCCAAAAATTGCAAGCACATTTTGATTTTTATCAAGCAATAAACATACACCAAGCCCAGTTCCACTTGAGTCAAGTCGAGATTGAATAACTGGATAAGGAAATTCTTGGGACACTTCTTTATAAGTAGAAACAATATCAATGGGATCATTAACAAAGCGCAAGCCTCTTGAACCACTACTCTTTCTAGGCTTAATCACTGCACCGCCAACCCAATTAGATGCTAAATCGATTAATTCATCATCAGTTTTAGGGCATGCACTAAATGGAATTGCAATCTGTGCCTTTTGTGCCGCCAACAAGGTTTGCCATTTATCGTAAGCAACATCAAGAACGGAGGCATTGGGTAGTAGTGCTTTAGTAAAAGGCTCCCATATTTCTGGTTTTTGAACGCATATTTCTAGAACAACATCCTCCAATGGGATCAAAACATCTGGACGCATTTCACGGCAAGTCGTCTCAAGGAACTGCTCAAATGCAAGTTTTTGAACTCTGTAATCAGGACAACGCAACTGTTCGTGGCAGTACCTTGAAAAACCACCCATCGGAAAAGCAGCGTAGGAAATCCCAACAACTTGAGCTCCGGCCTTCCCTAATGACCGAATCAAGGGTATTGATTTCCGGCGATCAATATCAGTAACTAAAACGACACATCCCTTTAGATCCATATTCATTCTATTCATATAAATTTTTCAAAAGGTATATTTAGGTCAGAAACATATTTTACAAGAGTTTTTTTTGGTTTAACCAAAACAACCTTTGAAGCTAATTTAATTAATGGATAGTCATCTATATGATCAGTGTAGACAATAACATTCTTTATGGTTGGACATTCTGAAATAATTTCCTTTGCGACATCTGCCTTTTTCTGTTTATATAAATTTTGTATATCAACTCCGTCAATTCTTTGCGTGACTCGAGAACCAAAAACACGTATTTTATCATCAATATTGTATATAAACGGAACAAGATAAAACTCAGGTGAAGCAGAGAGAACCACAACGTTGTCACCATTTTCAAGGTGTTTCTTTAGGGAACTGATTATTTTAATATTCAATAACGCTGTTAATTTTTCAAATAGCATTTGATTTAACCTATTTTTGTCCTTAACAGACAACCCAGACCATAGCTTTTCTAAAAGATATTTTTTATATTCTTTATTAGTAATGAAAGAAAAGTGGCAAAGAAGCGTGTAATAAAGGATAAAAGTTTTCTCGAAAAGGTTTTTGGCAGCAAGAAAGGAGAATATCCTAAAACTATCTTTTGAGATTATTGTTTTATCAAAATCGAATATTGCAAAAGTTTTCATTTTCAAATCTCACAATTCTACACATTGCTCATTATTTAATAAATCCATGTAATCATTACAAATTTTTTCCCACGTATACCTGTTTTTAACAATGTTCACGGCTTCATTTCTCATTTTGCACAAAATAATTTCATCATTTAATTTAGAAACAATTTTAGGAATATCATCTTCAGAACCAAAATATTCAGCTGCAACGCCAGCTACTTCACGATTAAATGGATTATCATGGGCAATAACAGCATTTCCACAACCCAATGCTTCCAGAAGTGATGGATTGGTGCCTCCAACAGAATGACCATGAAAATAGGCCTTAGCATAAAAACGCAGCGAACTCAATTTATCCTTATCGTACAATGTACCAATAAATCGAATCCTTGAATCAGAAATTGCCAGCAATCTCCTCACATAAGAATCCTGTGCCCTGTGGTTACCAACAATAATCAAAGGAAGATATGAATCTGAATTAATATATCCACGAATAATTTCAATGATATGATTTTCAGGCTCAAGCCTACAGACTACCAAATAATAATTATAAGGAGAAAGCTTCCAGTTCTCCAACACATCTGGATTTGGGTTTGACATAATATATGCCCCATACGGTATTACCTCGCAGGCCGGAAGCCGTTTATACCGCCCCTGCAGGTAATCTCTTATTGCATATGCGTCAGCAATCACCAGACTAGGGGTTATCATGCAAAATTTTTCCATGATCACTGCAGCAGTTTTCTCAATTGATGACCATTTTGACCTCGCCCACTCAATCCCATCAGTATTAATCCATACCTTTTTTCCCCATAAACGAGGAACAAAACAAAAAAAACTTGCACCTATTCCAAGCATATACACTACATCGTAAGATGAACGAGCTTTCCATAAACAAACAACATCAAATGCAACCCTTTTCAGAGGACCGAAAATTTTAGGTAAATTTACATATTCAAGAGAAACGCCTTGGAATTTTTCAAACTTATTATTTTCATACGTATTTTCACAAAAAACTGTTACATCAATTCCTTTTTTAACGAGCCGAACAGCTATCTCCTCAGCAAAGGTCTCAAATCCACCATATTGCGCAGGAATCCCTCTTGTACCAAGAATAGCGAGTTTCATATCAAAGGTCCCCTAAAACAGAAAAATCATTCAACACACAAAATATCATTATAAATTTTCATCAATTTTGAATAATGCACTTCTTTGGAAGTGTTTTTGTTTGCAAAGTCAAAAGCATTGAGGGACAGCCTTTGATAATCATTCTCCGACAAACTATCACACTTCAATAGCAGTTTACTCAAACCAACTGAGTCTCCAGGTTGGAAGAGAAACCCTGTCAAATCATCTAATACTAATTCTGGTATGCCACCAATATTAGCACCAATCACCGGCTTTCCATGGGCAAAGGCTTCAATTATTGTCATAGGATTATTTTCATACCATTCAGAAGGAACACATACAAATTTAGCACCACGAATAACCTCTTCAAGATCAGGCCCAGATTTGAATCCACAAAACTCAATCCTAGGGCATTCCAAAAATTCATTTTTGATAGCATCAAGCATATCTCCACACCCAACGACCTTTAAGTGGCAGTTAGTGTTCTTCACAGCATTTAATAGCGTGGCAATACCTTTTTCTCGTGAAATTCTCCCAAAATATAAAAAGTAGCCTTTGTGTGTTTGAGTTCGAGAAAAACAAGATGTATCAATAAAATTGAAAAGTTTGATTGATTTATTACGAACTCCAGGAATATACCTTTCGTGGGTATCTTTGCAAAATTTACTAACCATTATGAACTTTGCAATATATTTGCCGTAAAAAAACAACTTATCTCTCAAAAAACACTCAAGAGCAGATATAGCACTAAACCAAAAATTATTTTTATTACATTTATTTTTGATTGCATTAATATATCTACCAGACGCACATAGATTGCAAATTTCGCCATTCTGATTATATAATGTGTAGGTTGGACAGAGCATGCGATATTCATGCACAGACATTACACAAGGAATTTTATGTTTTTTAAGTACTGGTAATATTGAATTACTGAGTTGCCCATAAAAAATATGTAAATGGGCTATATCAGGTCTTACTTCTTTAATAAATTCATCTAGACAGGATGCGACCTTAATGGAATAAACAAATCTGAAAACATTATAAATTTTTTTTATTTTGCTCGTATTTTCAAAAGACTCTGCTTTGAGAATGCAGGTATTTCTGTTTTGATAATTAATACCTGCCTTAGATGAGCTGAAATAAAATACATCATGCCCGTTTTCAGCCAAAAGTTTTCCAGTTTCTAAATATACACGCTCAGAACCGCCTCTTAATTCATGATGATTATTAATTTGAAGAATTTTCACTTAACACCTCACAACGTTTATTCAAGGGTAGTGTTCTTTTACCATATGAAACCTCAAGCCCTGCAACAAAATAAAATATAGACATGGCTAGATAATTTGTAATTAGATTTTCGCTAAAAAAATATATACAAACTGTCAAGAATGGAATCAACCGATAGTTTAGACCAATATTTTTATTTATATAATAAAGAATGAATAGAAAGGCAATTAGCACGAAGATTCCTGACTCAAAAATTAGCCTTAGATAATCATTATGAGGTACCATTCTCATTGTTGTCATTTTAATCGAAGCCCCAACTCCGTTTCCAAAAAAAATAGAACTAGGTTCATTTTTAAGGAAAACAATGATTTCATCCCAGTGTTTTAGTCGGAAAAAAATTGATATATCAGATGTCCCTGTAGCAGCAGCGATGTTTCCATAACTAGTTGATGACAATGTGCGTAAATCCATTGCCTGAACTACTTTTGTTTGACTAGAAATTCTTTCTAATATAGTAAAATTGAAGTATAATCCAATCGCAATGATGGAAATTAGCAATGAAATAGAGACAAAAAAAGTTTTTACATTTCGAAAGTTGAAATAGATAAAGAATAAAGAAGCAAGTACAGCAATGAAAACTCCTAAAGTACTAAATAATATAGCTATCAATATTGAAAAAATTATTACTCTAATTTCGTTTCTGTAGAAATAATTATAAAGCGACAACAAAGTTATTGCATACAAAGAAGCGTTATTTCTGTTTGAAAAAATAGAAAAAGTATGGACTTCAATAGACTTTATTAAACCTAGTAGTTCAAAACATCCAAGCAATAGGGGGAAAACCATTATCAAGAACAAAAAAATTATAACTGGTTTTTTAATTTTATTTTTTAACTCTGGGATTATATTATACCCAGCAAGAAAAAAAAATGGTGCAAGCAGAATTTTTACGAAGTCAGCAATGTCTCCTGGTGATATAATAAATCCTAAAAATAGGGAAAACACATAAATAAAATACCAAAATCTTATAGTTTTAGGTATTTTTAGTAATTTATTTTTATTATTAAAAATTGTAAAAGATAACATTACTACAACAAACAAAGAAGCATAAATATTAACAAGATTTTTTAAAACGGGTATTTTAGCATAGACTGCAGTTGTTAGCAGAATTACATATATTGCCTGCATAATTAGAAAATTTCTTAACATAATCTATACCTTTATTGAACAAATCTATCCATCAAACAAAAGCTGCGGGGAAGCAACGCCGCCATAAATGGTTCAAAGAAGTTGGGTTCCGACCACCTGGTTGAGGAGAACCCCAAGTTGTTCCAGTAACGGCTTCTGTCAACGGCAATCGAAAATTAGCTCTTCAGCAGAATCAGTGGGTGACCTTCGGCTCGGGAAGATTACCAAGCGTATGATATAGGGCAACTTTAAGAACATCGAAGCTGCGATAACCGTATGCTTTTCTCAACGTCACTTTCACCTTCTTGTTCAGGCCAACGACGGCGCCCAAGGTAACCCGGCCTTTGGCCCGAAACCAGTTGAGCAACAACTCCCGATGAGAGCGTAGCATGCGGGCGCCCTCTGTGACGCGTCTTGCGCAAACACCCAACGGCCTTCAACCAACCAAAGATCTCTTCGACCCGTTTGCGGATCTTTTGGCTCACTCGGTAGCCTTCATGGCGCGTTGTGCGCCCATCGATGGCGGTCCCCTTGTCTTTGCGGGCGACATGCGGCGTCGCCAACCGCTCCCGCAGGCCGTCGACAAAGACCGGAACGTCATAACCTTTGTCGGCGCCAACCGTAACCCGGTTCGTGCCCGGCAGGTTTTCGATCATTTCCAGGGCCGCATGCCACTCGGCCGTGCCATTGGCCTCGGTAAGTCGGCTATCGACCACCAGGCCGTTGCGGTTTTCCATCAGGGCATGCCCCATGAAGCACAGCTTCGATTCCTTGCCCTGGCCTTTGCGCAGCAACCGGCAGTCCGGATCGGTGGTGGACTGATGGGTCTCGTTCTTGCGCTTCTGGCCTTTGAAGTCCACTTCGGGATTGCGGCCGCCGGGCGCTGGAGGATCCTGGTCATCCTTGGGGCGAAAGCTTTTCATCGATGCCCAGGCTTCAATCAGGGTGCCGTCCACGGTGAAGTGTTCCTTCGACAGCAGTCCAGCCCGCTCCGCACGGCCCTTGATAGCCTGAAAAAACGCCGTGGCCACCTCATGTTCGATAAGCCGGTCCCGGTTTTTGGAAAAGGTCGAATGATCCCAGACCTTATCCTCCAGGGAGAGCCCGACGAACCAACGAAAAAGCAGATTGTAATCCAGTTGCTCGACCAGCATCCGCTCGCTGCGAATGGTATAGAGCACTTGCAGCAGCGAAGCGCGCAGCAACTGCTCCGGCGGAATCGATGGACGGCCCGTGTGCGAGTACATCTTCTTGAACAAGGTCGCCAGATCCTGCAGGGCACTATCGACCATAATCCGAATGGGACGCAACGGATGGTCCTTGGGGACCCGTGCTTCCGGGGAAATATAGCAGAACATGGCCTGCTGCTTTGGGTCGTTGCCGCGCATAAGTTTTCTTCTGCAAATTCAGTTATTTATGCGCGAAATTGTACCAAAATAACGTCTCGGTTTCTAGTAAAATCAAGGACTTAGGCAGTGAGTTTTCAAAAGTCTGCCAGTCCGACCTCTTTGATAATTTGAAATTTGGATTAGGTTATTTTTTTCATAAGATTGGCCCTTTTGCTCTTAAGATAAAAGTCAATCCTTCGAAGAAGAACATAAATATACTCATACGTAAAATCAAATAATGTTATTTTTTTTGGATAGGATTTTTTGACTATATCAGCATATCGGTACGGGAAAACTGATATATCATATTCATTTCGAAGATATTCTACTATTTCACTATTTAAAGGTGTGAAGTTTTCAACACACTTAACAATGTATTTGAGCGAATCAACGAATGACAGGTGAGAATAAAGTTCTCTTCCAGCAAAATTTCTGTCTGAGGCAAACTTGACACTTTCGATTGTGTCGAGTATTTGAATTCCAGAAAAACCAACAAGTATCCCAGGCATTCCATTTATCATAAATTCAAGAATTGAACGCCCCATGCCTAATACGACAGCCGTATTTTCGTAATAATATGAAAAATCATGGCAATAACCTAAAAATTCTATATTTTTTTTATCAGAAAATTTATTTTTATATTTTTCAAACAACTTACCAGTTCCAGCGATTTTTATTTCAATATCGGAAGGTAATAAGTTTGCAACCTTCAAAAGCAATTCAAGTGAATTTATTTTGTCAGAATCAAACCTAGTTACAATCAAAATTCCCCGATTTGTCTTAGTTTTTTGCATTAAATTTATATATGCATGATTTATCAAAAGCCTGTTTTTAACTACTGCCACGCCTTTTTTGACATTAAGAGCTTTATCATATGCGCCAACCTGTGATAATTGCTCCTTAGAGACTGCTATATAAATACTTGCTGAATTTAATCGTGGGAATGGATTCGGCCCACCCATAATAGAACATAACAAGCTTATATTTTTGAAATATGTTTTTGCCAATAAACATGAAAAGTAGCAATCGCCATAATAAACATGAAGATAGTTATATTTACAAAGATTACTTTTTATAGCTTTAAAAAGTCTATAGCTTAAATGAAATAATCTAAGATTTGACATATCGACACATGTTAAATCGCTATTTATTAAATTCAGATTTTCCCTATTGAGACTCAAATAACCGTTCTCTGCACAGATTATATGAAATGAATTTATTTTATTTCTTAAAGCTAAAAATTGTGAAACAAAACTTTTTATATGACCACCATGCCCATAGCGATCATTTATTACAAAAAGTATTCTCATTTTCGCTAATATTTTTAATTCATTTTTCATTTTTGCACCTCTATTTACACATCTATTAGCGATTTTCAGGCGCTTGCACATAACTGGGGTAATTTGAAAAAATCGGACACCAATGTTAATAACCCCATTTAACGGAGGTGTCGACATGACGAGAGGTCCTAACGGCCGCTACTCGAAGAAGCTTCGGAGCGAAACCGTGAAATTGATTGTTGCAGGTGGCGTATCTGCCTAAGAGGCATCACGCGAGCTCTCTTTGGCGAAATCCACCCTTGAAAACTGGGTGAGAGCTTACAAGGCCGGCAAGCTCGGCGAAATGGGTGGTCAGCAAAGTTCTTCGGATCTATCCACCAAACAAAGGCTGCGGTGAAGCAACGCCGCCGTAAATGGTTCGCCGAAGTTGGGTACCGACCGCCTGGTTGAGGAGAACCTCAAGTTGTTCCAGCACCGGCTTCGCCTTCATCACAATCACGATCTTTGACAATCCGTTTCGCTTCTTTTCCAAGGGGTCGCGGTTATTCCAGGGGAACGCGACTTCGCTGATGTAACGCGGCAAGTGGCGACGGCTAACAAAATGAAAGACCCCCTGTTTGGCTCTTTCGGGAATCGCATTGAAGGATTCGGCCGTGTTGACGTGGACCTGCCCTCGGGAAAACTCCTTGATGCCGTGGTGAACTCGCTCATGGCTGGCAAACTGTTGGCCGATGGCCACATAGGTCTGCAACTGGTCGGTCATGACGCAAGCCTTGGGGGAAACCACCTGCTTGATGTAGGGCGCCAGGACCACGTAGCTGTCACCGAGAATCAGTCCGGCTCGGCCTTCATTTCGAACTGCTCAAGAAGTTTCTGGTAATCGTAGGCGCAGTATTGGCTGCCACGGTCCGAATGGTGGATCAACCCGGCCGCTGGTCGTTTCTGTTGAACCGTCAGGAATAGCGCCCTACCAGTCAGGTTCTGTGTCATACGTTCAGCCATAGCGTAGCCGACGATTTCGACGTCCTTGACCCCTGCTAGGTAGAGCCGCCTTCGCCAGTAGGGATGTAGGAATGTCCGTAACCCAGACCTCGTTCGGTCCGCTGGGGGCAAAAGTTTGATTCAACAAGTTTTCCGCCACGGGCAAGTTATGGTTCGAGTTTGTCGTTGCTTTGAATTTGCGCTTCTGCCGACAGCGCAACCCCAGTTCCCGGCGTAAACGGTCAATGCGGTCACGGCCGGCCACAAAACCATCAGCCGCCAGTTCCGGCTGCAACCGTCGGGCACCATAGCTCTCGCGGGTGCGTTTGTGGGCGGCCTTGATCGCCACCTTCAGGCGTTCATCCTCCTGAGCACGACGTGAAGGCTTTCGCCCCCAACCAAGCATAAAAGCCGCCACGCGACAAGCCCAGTACGCGGCACATCACGGTGATCGGAAACAGGAGTCGCCATTGCTTCATGAACGCGTACCGGGCAGCGACTCCCTGGCAAAGTACGCCGTCGCCTTCCTCAGAAACTTCAGCCAGCTCCTTGTGCAACCGCTCATTTTCGGCTTCGAGATCCGCTACATAACGCGTCTCAGGCGGAGTTGGACGGTTCTCAGATGTATGGGTAGTTGCCATCCTGTTAGCCAGTGCCCCCTTGAGTATTGACAACCGCTTCGCTGCTTCCTGCTGGGACAGCCCTTGTTCTGGGTCCAATTTCACTGCCTCGGCTCGAAACTCCGGGGTGTAATATTGTTGTTTTTTCATGCCTCTTCCCTCTCGGTAGCATACCAAGTGGGAGTGTCTGTTGTCATCAGGCTACATCACAACTAAAAATTCATTTTAGATTACTTAAAGGGTTTGTATATTGATATTACCTAATTATTTTTCATTCGTAAAACTTCCGAGTTGAGTGGAGGACGTTTATTCTATTTTAAAAACCCCACCCAAATATTTCAGCGATTTCCAGAAATTGTTATACCCGCGCTCAATCTGCCACGCATCGGAGATAATCGTTTCACCATCAGCAACTAAACCGCAGAGAACCAGAGCAGCCCCAGCCCTCAAGTCAAGCGCCTTTACCTTGGCCCCTTTAAGCGCACCATTGCCATGAATTTTCAAAAGATTTCCAAATGTATTAAAAGTCAGGCCCATTTTTGCCATCTCTTCCGCATACCCATAACGGCCAGGGAAGCGAAGGTCGATTATTCTAGACTCCCCATTTGCGCATGCTGCATATGCAGCAAGGATAGGCTGAACATCTGAGTTAATGCCTGGATGAGGTCCGGTACTAATCTCAAGGGGATAGCAAGTACCTCCACGCACAATAAGTCGATCATCCCCATGGTAAAATTTCGCACCACTTTCACGAAGGTGAATCATTGCTACCTCCAGATCACGCATGGGGAAATGCTCAATTTCTACATCGCCATTAGTCATTACAGCGCCCACTAACCAGGTAATGGCCTCCATATTGTCAGGCATAACCGTATAAGACGTTCCAGTTAAACCATCTACGCCGATAACCTCGATGCGCTCTTGGCCAAAGACCTGGATCTTGGCTCCCATACTTTTGAGAAATGCTATCAAGTCAAGAATTTCCGGACGAATGTGCGGCCCCCATATGCGGGTCTTCCCTTTTGCTAATGTTCCGGCAATTATCGCATTCTCAGTTGCCCCTGTTGAGCGAATAGGTAAGTATATATCCGCTCCAACCAAGCCACCTTTGGGTGCTTCAGCACAAAGCATGCACCCTTCCTGCCAGACGTTCGCTCCCAATGCCTGGAGTAGCATTTCATGCAAATCAAATGACCTGTCGCCCAATTGGCAACCGCCAGGCAAGGGAACAGCGCCGGCACCAGTACGCGCCGTCAAAGCCCCGAGAATCAATAACGTGTTACGAATAGAGCGATCATCCCAATGTAAAGTCGATAAGGGTAATCCAGCTTCCTCTATAATGACTGTATTATTGTCAGGTAAATGGCACCGCTTACCCAACTTCTCAAGCATGCCGACATGAATTTGTGCATCAAGAAGAGAGGAAGGGTAATTGTTAATTGTTACCTTTTCACCACTTAGCAAAGACGCAGTTAGTAGCTTCAGAACACTATTTTTTGCACCCGATATTTTTACCGAGCCTTCGAGTCGACTTCTTTTTAGAACCAATATGTCACAATCCATCGGAACATTCCTTTATCAAATCTTCAAAAACATACTCAACTTCACGCTCCAAAAAAACTCCAAAACATTCACTAACCGCATCCTGTGCTAAACGAATAAGACATTTTACATCCGAGGCTGACGCCGTCCCCAAATTAACAATCCAATTCGCGTGCTCGGTAGCGATCATGGCATCGCCAATCCTCTTCCCCTTCAACCCGCATTGTTCGATATACCAGCCAGCAGCCCGGCCACTTGCGGGCTTGAATACAGATCCACAATTTTTTGGATTCGACGGCTGCTTGGCTTTTCGTGCTGCACGATGCGCTTGCATTGCGGCAAAAATTTGGTGCGATTCCTTGTCGACCCCGTACCTGAACCGAGTCATCAAAATTATCCAGCGATTCTGCATAAGCACAGAATTGCGGTGCCCAAAACCCATGTCATCGCAGCTCAAGGTTCTCACGTTTCCTTGATCGTCTAGAATATCAGCCGACACAAAAAGATCTTTGACTTCCCCTTCACTTGTGCCAGCATTGATCCTCACTGCGGCCCCGACGGTTCCAGGAATATCACACAGACCGTCAAAACCGCTGATTCCACGCATAGCGCAATCATTCGCTAACTTGGGGAGCATGACGGCAGCGCCTGCGGTTATCACTCTGCTATTATTATCAAATACCTGCGAAGCAAACTCCCCATCCAATTTGAGAACCAATCCTGGAAAACCCTGATCGGAGACAAGGATATTTGAACCGTGGCCGATTAAAAACCAAGGCAATCCCTTATCTTTGCACCACCTTAATGCCCCGGCAAGTTCGTCCAGATTATTTGGTTTATAAAAATATCTAGCGTTACCCCCAATGCGGTAAGTCGTCAATTTCTCAAGAGAGACATTTAAAGATAAATTCAGCATACGAATCTAAGGTGACCTCAACCAAGACAATTAATTCTTTTCTTTTATTTTTGCAGGCACTCCTGCGGCAACGCACCCTTCTGGCACATCTTTTGTTACTACGCTGTTTGCACCAATAATACTTTGAGAGTGAATTAAAATATTCCCAATTAATTTTGCCCCCGCAAAAACAACAACATTATTGCCAACTTGAGGATAAAAGTTCTTTTGTGCATCACCTTTTCGGGCACCACCGAAAGTCACTTGTTGATAAATAATACAATTTTCTCCAATATTAACTCCGTTACCTATTACAATTCCCGTTGGATGCGGGAATTGTAAACCAATACCTATCGAGGCGTTTGGACTTATGTAAACGCCGTAACCATTTTCCAACTTTCGAAATAATAATTTCGAAAATCTTTTATACCCATTTAAATACAAATAATTAGCAAGACGATAATATAAAATAACCTTTTGGCACCCTGCACCGAAGATTAATATTATTAAAAGTCTTAAATAGGAAAATTTTTTTCTTCCACCAAAGATCTCAATTTCGATATATCTTCTCAGTGAACTCATTTTATTAATCTATAAATTTTAAGAGAAATTGCCGAATAATGTGCAGTTAAGACAATACTATATACAGTTATTGTATAAGTTGCTGTAAAGGAAAAATAATAGGAGGCATAAAACACCAAAACAACTAAAATCATCCTAACAACGTTAAATCTTAGGTACAAGCCTTGCCGCTCGAACACATTTAGAATGTTCATTATTGGACCAGACACAAATTGTGCCATTAAATAGATGGCTAAAATCCTTGCAAAGACACCTGCTTTAATCCAAGTTTCGCCCAAAAATGTGTAAAACAACCATGGCCCGCCTATCATGAGAATAGCGGCAGGAATTAAACTGAACATGAAAAGCCTTATTAACACAAACTTTGTGAGTTTTCGTATTTTGTCTGGGCTTTTGCGTCCAATTTTTGCGATCTCACCATAGTAAGCTTGGCTAGTAGTTTGCCCAAATAAAGCAATCGGTAAAGCTAATGCCGTCAGGGCAAGCCCTAACTGCCCAGTGGTCTCAGTACCGAAAAGTTTGGCACTAAACACCAAGGGCGCTTGCACAGAAAAAACCAGCAAAAACTGCGAGGGCATACGATATTTAGGAAAGACTGAATAATGTTTAACCAAAAACAAAACACGCCTTATGGTGACATGTCGTTTATTGGCATTGAATTTATCCTTAAAATTATTTGCAAGGCTTAGAGTTCCTCCGGCCTGTGTCACCATATGCCCAAGTAACAACCCCAAAGGCTTCAGTGCAAGAAAACCGAGGCCGATCTTGACAAATGAACCGCTCACAGACTGCCAAACATTGGTTTTTGCAACTATCTTGAAAGCTTTTTCACGAGTTGCCCATTGGGAAAGAATCTCATAGAGTCCTGCCCCAATGACTGTAAAAATAAGCAACCACCAATAGGGAAGCAGTGTCTGCATATTGAGCAGATCCAATATCGGCCTTGCAAAAAGACTTAAAACAAGAGCGAAAACGGCCGACATAACACCCAAAGAAATCAGACACAGAGCAGCCAGATTGATAGCAAGTCCATCATTCTTGGGTAGAGGGAGCGCCATCGAATATGCCAGGGTTCCAAACGGGACAAGCATAGCCGTCATTGCCACAAAAACCGACAATACACCCATATGCTCAGGGGTATATATTCGGGTAATTATAGGTATCGAGATGGCGCCAACAACCTTGGCAACTCCTGAACCGCTGGCAAGCAAAGCCATATTTCGGAATACCGAATTGGAAGGACTATTGCTCTGCAAATTTTTAACAGAACGGCGTTTAATGCCACAGAGCTTTAATGACTTTCCCGCTGTGTCCACTTAAATCAAAACCTTAGTTATCAATGCGAACCCTTAAGGAGTTCCGGGGATGTTGTTTATTTGTTTAGTATCAATTGCCGGGACCTTGCCATTGCAGAGGAACCCAAGGGGCCATAGTTAACTTGTCAGCCGACTCCCGCCACGTTCAAGGGAATTCCGGGGACAGTATATTCAATTCATCTCCCCCAAACTGAAAGTATCCCGGGATTAGGCCTGACATTCGGAAATCCTCCCGGCAAAATAATGCGTACCATTCCTGGAATCCGTACCGTAGGCAGCATGTCGACAGCATCAGTGCTCTGCATAATAGCCACCCGGCTGGCAACGCTTAAAAACCGTTTTTCCACCACCCGCTTCACTCAAAATCCGCAACCCTTTTTTGCCGCAGATGCACGCAGATGAACACAGATGAAATCTTAAACCAAGAACCTGTTTTATGGTTTAAACACAAAGCCCAGTCCTTAAAGGTTTCCTCCTGCCTTTCCTCTGTGTCCTCTGTGGCTCGAGTGAGCGCAGCGAACGGGTGGTAAAACCTGCTTTTGCTTTTGCTTTTGCTTTTGCTTTTGCCGTTGTCTGCGTTCATCTGCGGCCATCTGCGACTAAACAGCCTTTGACCTTGATTCAAAACCTCGAGACGCAGATTGCGCAGATGTTCGCAGATAAAACCCTAAAAACTAAAACCTGTTTCACCACCCGCTTCGCTCGAGGCACAGCGGACACGGAGGTACAATCTGGGAAAAGCAAAATTTATCTTCTGTATATTTCCCGCCGGTGGCCATCCGATAAATCATTTTCCAAAAACATCTTCATGGCTTGAGGTCTTGCCGGCCTTATATTCCGCCCTGGCCTCGCGAATGCTCCCAAGGTACTCTGGACAGGTGGCCGCAAGCAGATTTTCGATGAATTCGTCGCGATCGCGCTTCTTCATTTTTTTTACCGCATCAATAATTTCCTGCGGATCGATTTCCATTTTCAAGGCAGTAGACATATGATTACTCCTTAACACCTTGATCTATCCACCAGCGACCTTCGTAATCAACAACCTTCCTTTACCCGCCGATGAAACCTAAAACCAAAAACCGTTTTTAGGTTTAACCCCAAGATCCAGGCTTTAAGGTTTTCTCCCGCCTTTCCTCTGTGTCCTCTGTGGCTCGAGAGAGCGCAGCGAACGGGTGGTAAAACCTGCTTTTGTTTTTGCTTTTGCCGTTGTCTGCGTTCATCTGCGGCTAAACATGCCCTTGTTCCAGAATCAAAACCTTGGACGCAGATTGCGCAGATGTTCGCAGAAAAACCTTTAAAACCAACATCTGTTTCACCACCCGCTTCGCTCGAAATCCACAACCTTTTTTTGCCGCAGATGCACGCAGATGAACACAGATGAAATCTTAAACCAAGAACCTGTTCTAGGATTTAAACCCAAAGCCCAGGCCTTAAAGGTTTTCTCCAGTTTTTCCTCTGTGTCCTCTGTGGCTCGAGAGAGCGCAGCGAACGGGTGGTAAAAACTTGCTCTTGCCCTTGACCTTATCCGCGTGTATCTGCGTTCATCTGCGGCTAAACATGTCCTTGACCCAGAATCAAAACCCTTAGACGCAGATTGCACAGATGTTCGCAGATAAAACCCTAAAAACTAAAACCTGTTTCACCACCCGCTACGCTCGAGGCACAGAGGACACGGAGGTACAATCTGAGAAAAGCCAAAGCTTACAACCTTTTTTTAGCCGCAGATGCACGCGGATGAACACAGATGAAATCTTAAAACAAGAACCTGTTCTAGGGTTTAAACCCAAATCCAAGTCCTTAAAGGTTTTCTCCCGCCTTTCCTCTGTGTCCTCTGTGGCTCGAGAGAGCGCAGCGAACGGGTGGTAAAACCTGCTTGTGCTCTTGCCCTTGTCTGCGTTCATCTGCGGCCATCTGCGACTAAACAGCCTTTGACCCTTGATTCAAAACCTTGGACGCAGATTGCGCAGATGTTCGCAGATAAAACCTTAAAAACTAACACCTGTTTCACCACCCGCTTCGCTCGAAATCCACAACCTTTTTTAGCCGCAGATGCACGCAGATGAACACAGATGAAATCTTTAACCAAGAACCTGTTTTTAGGGTTTAAGCCCAAATCCAAGTCCTTAAAGGTTTTCTCCTGCTTTTCCTCTGTGTCCTCTGTGGCTCGAGTGAGCGCAGCGAACGGGTGGTAAAACCTGCCTGTGCCCTTGACCTTGCCGTTGCCTGCGTCCATCTGCGGCTAATAAGCCTTTGACCTTGATTCAAAACCCTTAAAAACCAACATCTGTTTCACCACCCGCTTCGCTCGAGACACAGAGGGCACGGAGGTACAATCTGAAAAAGACCAAACCCACAAGCTTCTTTAGAGTTCAACCACAAGCCCCGGTTGTGATATCCCGAAGGTAGAGGGTATCGGTACGCCTAGACATAGATGATCTCTATATAATAATGTCCTCAATTGAATTGATTTGCGCCAATCCAAAATCTTCATCGATTTTTCGTATTTCTTTTATTGTCAAACGCGAGGGTATCTCTCGCCTCTGCTTTTCCAAATACCGCTCCCAAGCCCCTTCAGCAGCCATGTTCTTATAGCATTGGTCTTTCAACGCCACCTCTTATTAGACGTTCCGGGGACAGTGTTTAATTGAGTCAAACCCTGGGTGACCTTCGGACCTTCTCCCGACAAAATAATGGGGCACCTTTCTGCAATCCGTAACTTACCCCCTCCGGGTTTTGAGCTCATCCAGAAGTTCGGGATGCCGGTCAAGCAGCCGGAAAAGATGGATTACCGCAGGGAGTGGCTTCGCTTCGCCCCGCTCGTAGCGGGAGAACGCGTTGTGCCCGCCGCCGGTCAGCGCCGCCGCCTGCCTCTGGGTCAGCTTCAGCTTTCGACGGATACGACTTAACTCCGACGCCTGCGCCTGATCAACCCTCGACATGAAATCGACGAGTAAAGTCTCAGTCGCGCTCATGTCCTCACCTGACAGAACAGCCTCACCGCATTCCGTGCACCAATCACCTGGCTGTTCGTAATCCAGACTCTCACCGCGGTATTCAAAGCGGCTGGTCCGCACCTCTCGGACCAGGGGTCCTGAACAGGCGGGGCAGACCGAAAGAGGCGCATGACGTGTTGCGGTCATTGATTATAACTCCTTAAAAGAGATGGTGAAATAGCCGATCTCATCCCTCTGAAACTTGATGTATAGCTGCCCTCCCCGCCACGTCCCGTGGTAAACGTCCTGCCAAATGGACGAGTCGTGAAGGGTCGTCATGGATTTGTAGAAGCAGCCAGATTTCAGAGCTTGAATGATCGACACGGCAGCCTGAGCAGTGATCCCCACAAGGAGAGCATCATTTCGGGCCGTCAACGTCATCCGTAGACCCGAAACAGTTGCCATTTGCGCCTGGATCTCAAGCAGGTTGTAATGAGGCTTCCGTTTCTCCATCAAACAATAACCCTTTAAGGGTAATAAGTCAACCAGCGGTGGCCCCGTCACCCGGCGCCGACTCCCACCCCGTCCGACACCTTCTCTGCCTACAATCCCCAATACCAAAGTTCCTTGCTTTCAATGGCCGGGCGGTCCAGCATCCCCTTCACATCCACCACCACCCCACACTCATTCCCATTCCCACAAAGCTCGTGCAACCGCTCAACCGAAATCCCCCTAAACACCTCATGCGCCACCGCCAAAACCACTCCGTCCACCTGGCCCACCGCATCCAACCCCACCAGTTCCAGCCCGTACTCCTCCCGGGCCTCCACCGGATCCGCCACCGGATCGTGCACCAGCACCTCCACCTCGTAATCCCGCAGCTCGGAAATGATATCCACCACCTTGGTATTGCGGATATCCGGCACGTTCTCCTTGAAGGTCAGGCCCAGCACCAGCACCCGCGCCCCCTTCACCGCCTTGCCGGCGCGGATCAGCTGCTTGACGGTGTTCTCCGCCACGTACTTGCCCATGCCGTCGTTGATGCGCCGGCCGGCCAGGATGACCTGGGGATAATAGCCGATCTCCTCGGCCTTGAAGGTCAGATAGAAGGGGTCGACGCCGATGCAGTGGCCGCCCACCAGGCCCGGCGTGAAATTCAGGAAGTTCCACTTGGTGCCCGCCGCCGCCAGCACGTCGCGGGTGGGGATGTCGAGCTTGTTGAAGATGATGGCCAATTCGTTCATCAGGGCGATGTTCAGATCGCGCTGGGTGTTCTCGATGACCTTGGCGGCCTCCGCCACCTTGATGCTGGAGGCGCGGTGCACCCCGGCGGTGACCACGGCGGCGTACACCCGGGCCACGGTCTCCAGGGTCTCCTCATCCTGGCCGGCCACCACCTTGACGATCTTGTCCACGGTGTGGACCTTGTCGCCGGGGTTGATGCGCTCCGGCGAATAGCCGACCTTGAACCCTGCGCCGCACTTCAGGCCCGACTCCTGCTCCAGCAGGGGCACGCAGATATCCTCCGTGACGCCGGGATAGACGGTGGACTCGTAAACCACGATGGAACCGGGCGCCAGATTCCGGCCGATGAGGCGCGAGGCCGACTCCACGGGCCGCAGGTCGGGTTTTTTGTGATCGTCGATGGGCGTGGGCACGGTGACGATGAGGAAGGAGGCTTCGCGCAGACGCGCGGCATCGTCCGTCAGCTCGATGGTGGATTGGGCCAGTTCTGCAGCCTCGACCTCGCCCGTGGCGTCATAACCCCGGCGCAACTGCTCCACCTTGCGCCGGCTGATATCGAAACCGACCACACGGGCTTTTTTGGCCAGGGCGATGGCCAGGGGCAAACCGACATAACCGAGGCCGACGACGGCAATCTTTTGCTGGCCTCCAAGAATTTTATCTGCAGTGATCAATGTTCAACTCCGTCAATTATAGATTAATATTTCGGTTTAAGACCTTGTCTGCGTTCATCTGCGGCCATCTGCGACTCAACAGCCTTTGACTTTAAATCCAAAACCTCTAGACGCAGATTGCGCAGATTGTCGCAGATAACACCTTAAACCCAAAGTCTGATCTCACCACCCGCTACGCTCGAGGCACAGAGGACACGGAGTTACAATCTGAGAAAGGCAAAACCTACAATCCTTTTTTGCCGCAGATGCACGCAGATGAACACAGATGAAATCTTTAACCAAGAACATGTTTTTAGGGTTTAAACCAAGACCGGGTTCTTAAGGTTTTCTCCCGCCTTTCCTCTGTGTCCTCTGTGGCTCGAGGGAGCGCAGCGAACGGGTGGTAAAACCTGCCTTTGCTTTTGACCTTGTCTGCGTTCATCTGCGGCTAAATGACCTTTGACCTTGATTTTCTAGCGGCGCCAGCTCTTAAGCCACCCGCACCCCTACCCCCTCATCCGATCCATGCCGAGCCAAAAACTCCGCCAGCGCCTTGCGCTGAATGCATTTGGCCAGGTAGCTGTAGCAGGCCTCCTTGCCGCAGTGGCTGTTGCCTTCCTTGATGGAATGATGGGAACACCCGTCACAAACTTCAAGATACATAATCCCAACTCCTGAAACCGTTGTCACCGCCCGCTGCGCTTGAGAACGCGGAGGGCGCAGAGTTTATAGTTCGATAAAAATAAAACCTGTAACCTTTTTTTGCCGCAGATGCACGCGGATGAACGCAGATGGAATCCCAAAACCAGAATCCGCTATAATGTTTTAACCCAACACCCGGATTTTAAGGTTTACCTCCCGCTTTTCCCCTGTGTCCTCTGTGCATCGAGTGAGCTCAGCGAACGGGTGGTAACCTGCAGTTCAAGGTTCACAAACCTTATATCCTTTATGTGCTTCGGTATCTTGACGATGATCTGCCAAATTTCCAACCATGACATCGATGCGTTGTTCAATATTTTTTAAACGCGAACCGGATTCGTGATGTGCCGACTCCACCTTCTCGAACAACATCCGATGGCCTTCGGCCAATAGCTCCAATTTATGTTGCAAGTTCTCTTCGAGTATGCCGATTCTTTGATCAAAGGCCTGTATAATTTCGCCCTTGAACCGATGGACGGCCCGGTTCATCAAGTTCTCGATTTTTTCCAAGTCTTTGTCATCCATATCCAAACCTCATTCCCACCACCCGCTGCGCTCGAGGCACAACCTTTTTTGCCGCATATGCGCGCGGATGAACGCAGATGAAATCTTAACCTGAGAACCTTTTTTAGGGTTTAAACCTAAGATCCAGCCTTTAAGGTTTTCTCCCGTTTTTCCTCTGTGTCCTCTGTGGCTCTAGAGAGCGCAGCGAACGGGTGGTAAAACTTGCCCTTGCCGTTGACCTTGCCTTGTCTCCGTTCATCTGCGGCCATCTGCGACTAAACAGCCTTTGACCTTGAATGCAAAACCCTTGGACGCAGATTGCGCAGATGTTCGCAGATAAAACCTAAAACCTAAAACCAAAAACCTGATCTCACCACCCGCTGCGCTCGAGGCACAGAGGACACGGAGTTACAATCTGAGAAAGACCCTTTTAATGGTTTAAACCAACATCCTGATTTTAAGCTTTTCCTCCCGCTTTTCCTCTGTGAACTCTGTGGCTCAAGTGAGAGAAGCGAACGGGTGGTAAAACTGCCTTTAAAGCTTAGAACCTATTTCCAGTCCAACCGTCCCCCTGCCACCCCGTGTCAACAGTATGACACAACCTTGCCACGGAGGTTAACTTAGCAATTCCGGGGCCAATTTTTCCCTTTTCGGTTCTGCAGGACCATAGCGCTACCACTGACAAAATGCAAGAACTTTAATCTCACCCCACCATGCCCCGCACCACGAAGGTCAGCAGCACGCCGTGCATGCCGATAAACACCCAGCGGAACAGGGGTTGGGCCTTGAACGCGAGGATTTTGCAGGCGGCGAACAGCACCATGCCCTTGAAGATGACCTCGGGCAGACGGGCATCCAGGTTGAGGGCCGGCGCGAACACGGCCACGGACAGGCACATGGCGGCCAGGAGCAGATCCAGGGAGTTGTGGCCGTGGAAGGGTTCGTCCTGGCGGAACAGGATGCGCAGGCCGATGACGGCGGCGCTGAGCACGAACAGATGGCTGTTGAGGAAGCCGGGCAGCAGGGAGGCCGCCCCGGCGGCGTGCTGGAATTCGCCGGTGAGGAAGGCGATGAACATGCCGGCGCTGAACAATAGGCTGAGCAGGAAGGGATGCCGGTAGCTGCGGGTCATGAACAGGGTCAGAATACTGACGGCCGGCAGCAGCAGGGACAGCACCAGGCTCTGGCCGTCCAGGCGCACCGGATGAACCCCGGCGCGCACCAGAAACAGGATCAGGGCCAGGGTCAGCAGCAGGTTGGTCTTGGCCACCCAGCCGCTGAGGGTGCGGTAGAGGGCGGTCTCGCGCAGGCTGTGCTCGGAATCGTTGCGGAACAGGGGCCAGCGCTCCCGTTGCCGCCCCAGGGCGCGCAGGCCGCCGTAAAAGGCCAGGGACAACAGCAGAAAGCCGGCCAGCAGGATGTGCTCGGGCAGATGGCGCAGAAACAGGGCCACCAGGGCCCACAGGAGGGTCAGGCCGTGGAGGGCCAGCACCGTGAAGCGGTGGCTGAAGCCGAGATCGAGAATCCGGTGATGCACATGGGTGCGATCGGGCCGGAAGGGATGGCCGCCCTGCAACAGGCGCTCGCCCATGACCCGCAGGGTGTCGATGATGGGCAGGCCGAGGAGGATGAAGGGGATCACGGGCTGGACGCCGGCGGCCGGTTGCTGGGTGAGGAACACGGCCAGGAACCCGAGCAGGAAGCCGAGGGTCAGGCTGCCGGCATCGCCCATGAAGATGCGGGCCGGATAGGCGTTGTAGCGCAGAAAGCCGAACAGCCCGCCCATGAGGGCGGCGCACAGGGTCATGACCGGGGCGTTGCCGACCTCCATGGCCAGCAGCAGGAAGGCCCCCAGGGCCAGGGCGGAGAAACCGCCGGCCAGGCCGTCGAGACCATCGAGGAGGTTGATGGCGTTGACCACGCCGACCACGGCGAACACCGTGAAGGGCACCCCCGCCCACATGGGCAAGTGGATGGTGCCGGTGCCGAACAGGTTGCCGAGCTGGCCGATATACAGGCCGCTGATGACGATGGTGACCAGGCAGCCGACGATCTCGCCGAGGAACTTGTGCCGGGGGGAGAGGCCGTAGAGATCGTCCACGAATCCGGTAACAAACAGCACCAGGGCGCCGGCCAGGATGCCGCGCACCTGCCGGTCGATGGCGTCGAACAGCAGCAGGGCGAAGAGAAAGGCGATGAAGATGGCGACGCCGCCGAGACGCGGCCGGGGCCGTACATGGGTCTTGCGATGGTCGGGCTGGTCCAGTTGGCGCTTCTCGATGGCCCAGCGGCGCAGGCCCGGCACCATGACCAGGGCCAAAAACAGAGATGTCATGAATACATAAAACAATTGCAGCCGCGGCATGGCAGGACCCTCACCCTAAAGACGCATGGAAATGGGGCAAAACATACAACGACTTCAGAAGGGAATCAAGAATTCTAATCTTTTACCTGTCAGGTCATAGTTTGCGGTTATTCCCCGCCGGTTCGCACCCTTCACGACAGGGACCGGCGTTTTACAGGGTGAAGGAAAGCGCTTTGAAAAAACGGACAAAACGATGGCCGCAATGGTGGCAGAGATAGAACCGACTCCAGGGCAGAAGGCGCATCCACCAGTTGCGAGGGATGCGTTCACAGGCGGAACCGCGGCAAGCAGGACAATGTTTTTTAAAGGTCAACATGGCATGAAATCTCTGGTTGAAGGTGGCCGCAGTCAAACTTCTGACGTATGGGGGCAAGAATAGCGGCCTTTTCCAGGGCATGCAAGCATTTTAATAATTTTATTTATACGACTGTTTTTTGCGACATAGTGTCACCCATATACCCGAAAATACGATGGCAAATACCTGTTGGCCGATGCCTTGGCTGTTCCTCCCTCCACCCTCAAGTCCCTATGCCGAAGAGAGAAGGAGTCAATTTTTTGAAGGGGAAATTTTGAATAAAGGAAAAAAGCAACATTTTTTGAGGACTTGCAAGGGACGTCAAAACGGCAAGCGAAAGCTTCGAACCATCTCCACATTTTTAACATTAGAGTCCTTGATCAATTCAAAAGCCGTGGTATATTAACCCTCGAACATTGACCCCTTTATACGATGCAGCCAGGTGCCAAACTTCGTGGCCGAGTTGGCTCCGAACGCAGGGCAAGATACTGTATTTATTTCATTATTCCATGAGGCGGGGGAAACACCGTGAATGTCCTGATCCTGAACGACCACTGTGTGAAAAATCCGGCGGAATTAAAGCTGCTCAAAGGTCTTTGCGACGGTATCGCGGCATCCCATAAGATTCAGTGGGTCGACGCTCACCAACTTGAGGTGCAACCCTGCCAAAATTGCCAAAAATGTCACCCCTTCGGTGAATGTTCTCTGCCTGAGGACGACGCCCACCACATCGGCCGCCTGCTGTTTGCCGCCGACGCCCTGGTGCTGGGTCTGAGCGCGAACGCCCCCAATCTGACGACACCCGGCAGCGCCCTCCTCGAACGCTGCCGTTCGGCCCTGGCCTATCGGGATGAAAACGGCGCAAGCCACCCCTGGCGCAAACACCGGCCGGCGGCGGTGATCGCCCTGGGCGCCGCCAAGGCGGCGCGCCCGGGTGCGGGCGCGGACCCTCTGCGACCGGGCCTGCGAAGCATGCTGAATACGGGTGGATTTACCTTGGTGGGCACCCTGCAGGAGGGCGGGGAGATGGATTCGGCGGACGCCCTGCCCCTCATTCAGCGGGCGCAGAATCTGGGAAGGGAGCTGTCGGAGCGGATGTATTTTGCGGTCTGAGGGGATGCGCGTCCGGTTCACCGCCCGCTGCGCTGGAAATCCACAACCTGTTTTTGATGCAGATTGTCGCAGATAAAGCCTTAAACCGAAAATCCGATCTCACCACCCGCTTCGCTCGAGGCACAGAGGACACGGAGTTACAATCTGAGAAAGGCAAAATCAACAACCTTTTTTTGCCGCAGATGCACGCAGATGAACGCAGATAACACCTTAAACCAAGACCCTTTTTTAGGTTTTAACCCAAGACCGGGTCCTTAAGGTTTTCTCCCGCTTTTCCTCTGTGTCCTCTGTGCCTCGAGCGTAGCGGGTGGTAAAACTTGCCCTTGCCGTTGACCTTGCCCTTATCCGCGTTTATCTGCGGCCATCTGCGACTAAACAGCCTTTGACCTTGAACTTGCCCTTGTCGGCATTCCTCGGCAACCAACTCATTGCTTGTTTCAGCGTTGCATTTTTCTATAAATATCTTCAAGAGCCTGCTGCAATGGCGGCAGGTGACTGCCCAGGGTTTCCCAAATCAGCACCACATCGACCCCCAAGTATTCATGAGCAAGGACATTGCGCATTCCGGCAATTTGCAACCAGGGAATGGTCGGATTTTCGGCTGTCAACAGCTCAATACCAAAATCCTTGATGGTTTGACCGATGATTTCCAGATTGCGTATGACCGCATCCTGGGTTTTTCTGTCCGCAAGAAAATCTCCGAGTTCGTAGCCTGCCGTGTAGGAGCGGATCAAGGCAATACTTTCAAGGGCTGCGGCAATAAAAACACCGGGGTCTTTCATAGCGGGACCGCTTCGTTGAGAACACGCTGCCGCAGATGCTTATTCAGAGCCCGGGCGCTGACAACATCCACTCTGCGTTCCAGTTTGCTGGAGAGTTCCTGCATCAGCCCCACCTGGTCCAATAGCGTAGAACCAGGCAAAAAATCAACCAGCAGGTCTATGTCGCTCTCCTCCTGATCTTCCCCGCGTGCGACCGACCCGAAAAGGCGCACATTGGCGGCATGATACCGACGTGCAATCGCTAAAATGTCCTCCTTGTTACGGACTAAATTATCTAGTAGAGAGCCCATGCCGTGTCCTTTCGCAAAACAAAAACCCTCATCAATTCACTGCAAAAGGCGATTCGACCGCCCAAATCCACAACCTTTTTTTGCGCAGATTGTCGCAGATAACACCTTAAACCGAAAATCCGATCTCACCACCCGCTTCGCTCGAGGCACAGAGGGCACGGAGTTACAATCTGAGAAAGGCAAAACCTACAATCCTTTTTTGCCGCAGATGCACGCAGATGGACACAGATAACACCTTAAACCAAGAACCTACTTTTGGGTTTAAACCCAAGCTCCAGGCTTTAAGGTTTTCTCCCGTTTTTCCTCTGTGTCCTCTGTGCCTCGAGCGTAGCGGGTGGTAAAACTTGCCCTTGCGGTTGACCTTGCCCTTATCCGCGTGCATCTGCGGCTAAATGGCCTTTGACCTCGCCCTTGCCTCTATCCCTCGTCGTACTCGGCGTGCTCGAGGGAGCGCAGCGGGCGGGCGGTGATCCATGGTTTTGAGCATATCGCGCCGGGCGGACACCGGCAAGGGCTTTATGCGCCGCCGAGTTCTTCCACCATGGCCTGCCAGGCGATGTCGAGGAGTTGGTCGAGGGTGTCGAGGGGGATGTTGAGGGCCGGCATGAAGTAGATGACATTGCCCAGGGGCCGCAGCAGGGCGCCTTTTTCCAGGGCGCGGCGGTAGATGGCGTAGCCCTTGCGCTCCTGCCAGGGGAAGGGGATTTTGCCCTCCTGGCGGGCCACCAGTTCGACGGCGGCGACCAGGCCGCAGCGGCGGAACTCGCCGACCCGGGGATGTTGACGGAAGCGCTCGCCCCAGGCGTCGAGGAGGGCGGTGCGCGGCGCCAGATCGGCCAGAATCGGCTCTTCGGCGAAGATCTTCTGCACCTCCACGGCCAGGGCGCAGGCCAGGGGGTTGCCGGTGTAGGAGTGGGAGTGGAGAAAGGCCCGCAGGGTGGCGTAGTCGTCGTAGAAGGCCTGGTAGATGTCCTCCGTGGCCAGAACCGCGGACAGGGGCAGATAGCCGCCGGTGATGCCCTTGGACAGGCACAGCAGATCGGGGCCGACGCCGGCGTGTTCGTTGGCGAACAGCTTGCCGGTGCGGCCGAAGCCGACGGCGATCTCGTCGGCGATGTAGTGCACCTGCCAGGTGTCGCACAGCTGCCGCAGCTTGCGCAGATAGACGGGCGGATAGATGCGCATGCCGGCGGCGCCCTGGATCAGGGGTTCGACGATGACGGCGGCGATCTCCCGGTGGCGCTCGGCCACCAGCCGCTCCAGGTGCTCGAAGCAGGGGGCGTCGCAGCGGTCGCGGCTGAGGCCGTAGGGGCAGCGGAAACAGTCCGGCCCCTGGGCCTGGAAGGTGTCGAGGAGCATGGGCCGGTAGATGTCGCGATACAGATCGCAGCCGCCCACGGACAGGGCGCCGACGGTCTCGCCGTGGTAGGCCTCCGTGAGGGAGACGAAGCGGATCTTGTCGGGTCGGCCGCTCTGCTGCCAGTACTGGAAGCTCATTTTCAGGGCCACTTCCACCGCCGCCGAACCGTTGTCGGCCAAAAACACCCGATTCAGGTTGCCCGGCGCCAGGGCCACCAGCCGCTGCGCCAGTTCCGCCGCCGGCTCGTGGGTGAAGCCGGCGAAGATGTGGTGGGCGATGCGCTCCGCCTGCTGCTGCAGGGCGCGGTTGAGGCGCGGATGGTTGTGGCCGAACAGGTTGACCCACCAGGAGGAGACGCCGTCGATGTAGCGCCGGCCGTCCACGTCGATGAGCCAGGAGCCCTCGCCGCGGGCGATGGGGATGGGCGGCTGCAGCTCATGGTCCTTCTGCTGGGTGCAGGGATGCCACAGATGGCGCCGATCGATGTCGAGAATCTGGTCTTTGGTCATGGTGTGAGTCTCAGGCTGAAGGCTGAACAAAGGCAGGCTGAAGACTGAAGGCAGAAGGCTGAAGGAAAACCTTCCTTCATCCCTACCCCCGCACGCCTAACGCCGCTCGCCTTTCTGTTGATCCGCCTACCCTTCAGCCTGCGGACTTCAGGCTTCAGTGTGATTCAGCAAAATCAGGCTGAAGGCTGAAGACTGAAGGAAAACCTTCCTTCATCACTACTCCCGCACGCCTAACGC
>Ga0334885_1000978_pt1 | contig 40534 bp, 31 predicted proteins | sample GraSluR1_MG_8_FD_207233 | JGI IMG/M metagenome (GOLD analysis project Ga0334885, IMG submission 207233) | Sludge microbial communities from methane-producing bioreactor in Wageningen University, Netherlands - Granular Sludge_31_05-R1 | ecosystem: Engineered > Bioreactor > Anaerobic >...
TGGAAGCGGCGCTTGTGGATTTGCCTGACTATTGTCAATGAGAATCTGAATAAACTTACGATTATCAAGCAGAGGACTGATCGATCGTCCATGATGCAAGCGACTTATTACTCGTGCAAACAACTCAGTTATATCAGCTTGGATATACCATTCTTTATCGAGAAGATCACGACCATGAAATACGGAGTTTGTGCCGATGATTCGATAAAAGATACCCTCTTTATAAGCTGCATCAAAGTCTTCTACCGCCGATCCATTGAACAACGGAAGGCTGACCATACAAATGATCTTCTTTGCTCCTAGGTTCGTCAACTCACGCATTGCAATGATCATTGTGCCCCCGGTGGCCAGCATGTCGTCAGCAATCAAGACAGTTTTACCATGTACATCACCAAGAAGATTGATGCTTTTGATGTTGGAATTCTTGGCATCCTTGCTGACGATGGAATAGTCACGCTCTTTATACAGCATTGCCAAGGGGCGATGCAGCGCTTGTGCATAAAACTTGTTCCTGCTGATCGCCCCTGTATCAGGAGAAACCACTACAAGATCAGGATCACTAAAATCAATTACCTTGTGCAATGCTATCAAGGTTTGATAAGAACCATGCAGATTTTCCAGGTGCAACTTGGAAAAACTGTTCTCTATCTCTCGACTGTGGATGTCCAAAGTGATGATTCTCTCAACTCCAAGCATCTCACAAATCCTTCCAAACATAGCAGCAGTAAGAGCTTCTCTAGCTCCCTTCTTATGCTGTCTTGAATAGGGATAGGTAGGCAAAACCAAGGTAACACTCTCGGCACCGGACAACTGGATTGCATTAATTGTCGTCAACAGGAACATCAGATGATCGTTCACCGAAAGCCTTACCGGCTCATCGGAGCCCGCGACTCGTACCGGTTCCATGTTGGACAGGTCGTACACGATGAATATTCTCAACCCTCTGACAGCATCAAGAATCTCGGCTTTTTCCTCACCATTGGCGAACTTGGTGTATTTGACTTTAATAGTAAAGTCCGGACATTGAAAACTTGTCGGACACTTGCTTCGAGGGATTCTCTTGTTGTTCAAGTCATCCATCAAGGTGACAGTCTTGAGAATTGTTTCTTCAGTCATTCCATGGCGTTTTGCTAATGCAGAAGAAAGCTTGTTGTACCGCTCAAGGTATAATCTTCGCATATGCTTGACCACTTTACCGGTAAAGTACTCAGAGCCAGGGCCGGAAACAATACCAAGCTTATGGGGTTTGATGATACTCATGGCTGAACCATACAACAACAAGGATGAAAGTTCAATCCATTTTGCGTTGCGATTCCCCCAGAAGATACTTAGCTTAATCTTGTTGAATAATTGCAACACACTACTTTACCAACCATGCATAAACTTGGTACGTTAGCACTGATATGAAAACTATTGTGACCTTTTTCCAGATTGTCGGCAGTCTAGGGCTCTTCCTTTTCGGCATCAAGTTGCTCAGTGAAGGATTGCAGAAATCGGCTGGAGACAAGATGAAGGCCATCCTCAAGCTCATGACAAAAAACCGGTTCGTTTCGATAATGACCGGTATTCTTATAACTATCATTGTACAAAGCTCTTCAGCAACCACCGTCATGGTGGTTAGTTTTGTGAATGCAAGCTTGATGGGGCTTACCCAGGCTATCGGAGTGATCCTCGGCGCAAATATTGGAACCACCTTCACAGGATGGATGGTTGCCTTACTTGGCTTTAAAGTCGATATCACGGTACTCGCCCTTGTATCCATAGCGTTTGCAGCGCCAATGATGTTCAGCAAAAAAAGCAAAACCCGTGAATTTGCTGACATTCTGCTAGGTTTTGGTGTACTGTTCCTCGGTCTGAACTACATGTCTCATTCCATGCCGGACATTACCGACAACGTTGATGCTTTGGCGTTTTTATCCACCATTAACAACGATACTTTGTTGATGAATCTGCTGTGTATCCTCATCGGCACCTTTGTCACTATCGTAGTGCAGTCATCCTCTGCGGCCATGGCCATGACACTTACCATGGCATACAACGGATGGCTCGGGGTAACCGCCAGCGCTGCCATGATCCTGGGATCCAATATAGGAACCACGATAACGGCCTATCTTGCTTCGATCGGGACGAGCACCACAGCAAAAAGAGCGGCATGGGCACATATCATTTTCAACGTGGTCGGCAGCTTTATTGCCTTGGTACTCTTTCATCCCATGCTCTCGTTTGTCAACTGGATTACCCCTGGCAATATCTACAACCTCGCCGGTCCATCCTTGGCAGCACAGCTGCCCCTGTTTCTCGCCATGTTCCACTCGACGTTCAACATTCTCAATACTATTCTGTTCTTTCCTTTTGTACGTCAGTATTCACGATTCATCGAGCGCTTGGTACCCCCTAAGGCCGAGTATGATGAAGGCACATACCATTTCAAGTATATCGGAGGGGTGTTTATAGACAGCCCAGAAATATACATGCTTGCCATTCGTGATGAAATCAGAAAAATGGCCAACCTTGCTTGCAACATGCTTACTCGGTACAGAGGAATGTTCAACAATCCACAGGCAAATATGGAGTCTGATGTACAAGCCATGAAAAAAGACGAGGATTATGCCGACCAAATGCAGGAGCAGCTCTCAGATTTCTGCGTGCATCTGTTGCAAGATTCACAGACGCCCACAAATGCATCCTCGCTAAACTGTCTTATAAGGGTCATGGATGAGCTTGAGTCAGTGACAGACAGTTGTTACAACCTCACCATGCTCAGTCAGCGAAGATTCAACTTCGGCTGGACATTTGACCAGGAAACAGACATTGACCTACGTGCCTATCAAGATCTCGTACAAGAGTTCCTTGACTATATCCGTGACCGAATGGACAAGACGTTGACGAAAGCAGAAATGCAAAAAGCAAATGAGTTTGAAGAACAGATTAACAGCTGGAGAAACCGTCTGAGCTTGACAGTCCAAGACAGGCTGAGTGAAGGAAAGGCAGATGTCCGCGTTGAACTCTTGATCTTGGAGAAAATCCGCCATCTCGAACATATTGGTGATTACTGCATCAATATCGCAGAGGCATATCATCAAGCGGTAAAACATACGCCGATGCTGCAAAAACGGACAGGCAAGAGCGTTGCTCTTTAGCAATTAAGGGGCCCTTGACCAGGGCCCCGCTCTGCATGACAACGGTCAGAACAAGACCGTCTCAACTCCATCGATGCCACAAAGGTGCTTATATGCGTTTTCATAGCTGGAAAGCACCTCATCACACCCATTTTTCAACAAAGAAACGAAGACTAAATCCTCATTCAAACCGAGATTCCCAGTAGTACCTATACTACTTCGTTCTTCGATTGTTTTTACAGGATCAAAGACTGCTACCTCATCAAGATGCAAACCCACTTCCTTATAGGTATCCCTGAAATTTTTTCCTTGGGCAACTTGCTGAAGAACCACATCAGTGGCATAGAGCTCTGCGGTACAAGCCTTTGTTAAAGCATCTCGATGTACTTCAAGACCGTCAATCATCCGCATGAATATCTGCACGAGTTGCCAAGAGGCCTTTGCCCCAACCAAGAGAGGCTCTTTTGTATCCTGAAAATCCCTGTTGTAGCCTGAAGGCAGGCTTCTAATGATGGATTTAACACGCATGGCACAAGAGCTGACAACTGCAGAACGACTTCTTGAGAGTTCCAGGCCATCAGGGTTTTTCTTCTGCGGCATTATGGAGGATCCAGTACAGAGCGTATCTGGCAACGAAAAATATCCAAACTCAGGGAGTGTGAACAATATCAAATCCTGGGCCAGCTTACTCAGGGTAAGGGCAATATAATCACAACCATCAAGCAACATCGCCTCAAACTTTCCACGGCTGTTGTTTGCATACAGCACATTGTTCTGCACCCGGGTAAAACCCATCTGCTGTGCGGTATATTGCCTATCCAGAGCAAGAGGGACTCCATAACTCGCGGCCGAGCCAAGAGGACTTTGGTCAAGCAACCAGGAAAGATGCATCAAATGCTGTGCCTCATCATACAACTCTTCGGCAAATGAAGCTGCCCAAAGGCCCACTGAAGAGGGCATGGCAATTTGCATATGAGTTCTACCGGGCATCGGAACTTTTTCATATTTTTGCGCAAACTCGAGCAGTTCCTCACTCAGATCCCCTGTAGCCTTACAAAGCTTGAGGGTGAATTCACGCATCCACAGTCGCAGAGCTGTCTGTACTTGATCATTCCTGCTTCTTCCTGTGTGAATTTTTTTACCCACTTCACCATGGGTTTCGGTCAGATAGCCTTCAATGGCAGTATGACAATCTTCATCCTCTTTAGTAATATTGAACAGACCTTCTTGCCTGAGCTTGATTACCTGTCTCAATCCCTCTTCCAGCACCTGCAGTTCTGCTTCATCGAGTATACCGATTTCATGCAACCCACGAGCATGGGATATTGATGCCAACGCATCTGCAATTACAAGTTCTTGATCGATGATATAATCATTCCCCACGGTGAACTCTTCCATCAAGGAATCCAAGGAATAGTCTTTCTGCCAAAGTTTGGACATCTTTTGTTCGCCTCCACAATGCGTTTAAGTCTAGTATCTGAAGGAAGGACTGTCAATTGAAGCAAAAGACGGCTTTAGTCTCCTTTGTTCATATGAAGTACTTTACAAGCATCATTATTCTCACAATTTCTCTCATCATCAGCTGCAACCTTTCAGATGAAGAAGTGTGTCATCTTTTTGATCAAGTTGACTGCAGACCACCGGTTCTGACCAACATCGAAACACTCGGAGCACAAACTGTTTTGCTCACCTTCAACGAACCGATTGACGGCAATTTCGTCTCTTTGACTTGCCTTCAGAACTCGATCCGCTCAAGCATGGTGCATAATCAGCAGGTTACGCTCGCTTTGAACAATCCGATTGCGCTTTCAGAGGCTCAAACAATAGAGGGAAGTGTTCGAGACATCAGAGGCAACAGTACATACTTCTCGATCAAGGTCTGGGCAAAAAACGAGAACATACCGACACTCCTTATCAACGAGTTCACGACCAAGGGAAATGAGACACATCCAGACAGAGTTGAATTGGTTGCAACAAGTAGAGGAAATATTGCAGGTGTTACCTTGTACGCCGGTACGAAAGACGCATGGACAGACAGAATCATTCTGCCAGACAGATGGGTTGAACGAGGAACATATCTTGTAATTAATTTTTCAGAGGGCACTCTTGAAGATGGGAACCTCAAATCCGAGCTGCAAACAGGACTGGGGTCGAATAATGGATGCCTGTCTCTTGCAAAAAATCCTCAATACAGCAGTACGTTGCTCGATGCTGTAGTGTGGGGAAACCACAGCACCTCAACACACGAGGGATTTGGATCAAAAGCCTTGAAGGACTCAGTCAATTCCCTCTATCAGCAGGGCCATTGGGAAAGCAACAGCTGCAACGGGAGCATTGATTCCACCAACAGCACGGCGACACGCTCCTTCTGTCGCGACAGCTTGCGTGATACAAACAGTCACGCCGAATGGTATATCTGTGCAACAAAGGCAGCAACATTCGGCTATGCAAACTCGACGCTACGCCATTTATAGAAAAATCGTTACATATGCTGCTTCACGAATCCTTCAATTACAGCGAAAGAAGCAGCACCCATACGCTGATCAACTACCTCACCCTGCTTAAACAGCATCAAGGTTGGTATCGAGCTGACATTGAACTTGTCTGCAAGAGAGCTGACCTCATCTACATTTACTTTTGCAACCTTGATGGTATGCTCATAAGCCTTTGCGAGCTGGCTTACAGCAGGACCGATCATCTTGCACGGCCCACACCAAGGAGCCCAGAAGTCCACCAATACAGGCAATTCAGATTTCAGTACTTCTTGTTCAAAATTCTCTTCAGTTATGATTATTTCACTCATGGTTGATAGTCCTCATCTACTGGAGAATTCTACTGGGTTATTTGCAAAAATGAAAGGGCAAGTAAGCCTTAGTTGCATATACATTAAAACTGTCAGAATTATTGAATCGTTTAAAATGAATCTTTATGATTTCTCTGAATATTAACAACAATATATAACTCTTTTAATAGAAATCTCATACATAGATGACATAAGAAAGCAATAAACTGGTAATATATAGAAAAATAAAAATTGACACGTTTCAATTTATGAGCATATACTATTATCAGTGGTACGAAACAAAGCTACTTAGGAGGAACTTTATGAAGAACAGAATGATTGTTATCGCACTAATCCTGTGCCTCATTTCTGCTGTGACGCTGAGCGCGGCAGGAGGGCAAGAGCAACGTGAACCCGGCAAGATGGAACTAACCTTCTTTTATCCTGTCATGGTTGGAGGACCGTTGACCAGGTTGATCGACCAAATCTGTCTTGACTATCAACAAGTCAACCCAAATGTCATTGTGAAACCCGTCTATACCGGTAACTATGACGATACAGTGGTAAAAATCCAAACCGCTATCCAAGGAAGAAACCCACCTGATTTTTTCATTAACCTAGCAACGCAAAGGTTCTCGATGGCCTCTACTGGTATTGCAATTCCTTTGGATGACTTCATTGCAGCTGATGGAGCAGCAGGAAAAGCCTACATCGATGATTTTCTTCCGGGATTTATGGAAGATTCGTATGTTGATGGAAAAATTTACAGTATCCCTTTCCAGAGAAGTACGATGGTCATGTTCTACAACAAGGATGCCTTCAGAGAAGTCGGACTTGATCCGGAAAGACCACCGACAACTTGGGATGAACTTGTTGAATATGCCACTAAACTCACCAAGCGTGACAGTTCTGGAAACGTGCAACGGTATGGAGTTGGTCTAGCACTGAACAGTGGTAGTGCACAATGGGGATTTACTGGATTTGCATTGCAGAACAGCATTGATGGCCGTAATTTGATGAGTGATGATGGAAAACGTGCCTACTTTGACACTCCGGAGAATGTTGAGGCTCTCCAGTTCTGGCTTGATTTACAAAACAAATATCGAGTCATGCAACCGGGTATTGTTCAGTGGACCGATCTTCCTGCACAATTTTTGGCAGGGAGTGTTGCAATGATTTACCACACAACCGGAAACCTAACAAATATCAACAACAATGCGAAATTTGAATTTGGCACTGCCTTCTTACCCGGCAACAAGCGGCTCGGAGCTCCAACCGGTGGTGGAAACTTCTATATTTCAGCTGGCATATCGGCTGAAAGACAAAGAGCAGCTTGGGACTTTATCAAGTTTGCAACTGATGCCGAGAGACTTGCGCAATGGAATATCGACACCGGTTACGTCGCTCCACGCACATCTTCTTTTGAGACTGCTTTAATGAGAGACTATTGGGCGAGAGTGCCGCAAGCACGGGTTGCGTTCGATCAGATTCCGTATGCCAAGCCTGAGCTGACTACGTATGAGGCTTCACGCATGTGGAGAATTCTCAATGACAATATTCAATCAGCTGTTACTGGCGAAGCAACAGCCGCGCAGGCAATGCGAAATGCACAAATGCAAGCAGATGAAGTATTGAGAAGATACCAATAACAACTAGAGTATCTACGATGCCGGGATTGCTCTGATCCCGGCACATAATAGATACGCATACCACAATTTGGAACACCTAGATATGAAAAAAATGAACCGGTCTATCAAGACAAATCTGGTAGCATGGGCATTACTCGCCCCATCGTTAGTCTTTTTACTCAGCTTCACTGTTTATCCTATATTCCGCAGTTTCTATCTGGGTTTGACCCGGTATCAGCTGGGAATGATGAAACCCGAGTTCATCGGGCTTACAAATTACAAGGAGCTGTTTGCTTCTGCAATATTTTGGAGAGTCATGGGAAATACCGTTGCGTTTTCCTTGATGACGGTTATCCCTTCCATGGTGATTGGCCTAAGTCTTGCTGCCTTGGTCAACCGAAAGCGCAAAGGAATTGGATTTCTCAGAACAGCATTCTTTTATCCTGTAGTCATGCCAATGATAGCAATTGCAAGCATTTGGATGTTCATCTACATGGCTGATTCAGGTATGCTTGATCAACTTTTAATTGGTCTTGGATTTCGAGGAATGAATGTGCTCTCATATAGATCAACAGTCAAACCTGCAATGGCCTTCATGTATGTCTGGAAAGAGGCTGGATATCTTATGATTTTCTTTCTTTCTGGATTGCAAAACATCTCTACTGAACTCTATGAAGCAGCAAGAATTGATGGAGCAACAGGCTGGAGTGCTTTTAGAAGAATTACTTTGCCCTTGCTTGGGCCGACACTCCTTTTTGTCTCAACCATTGCTCTAACCAACAGCGTCAAGCTTGTAGACCACATTGTAATCATGACAGAGGGGGCTCCAAACAATGCTTCAACTATGTTGCTCTTCTATATTTATCAACAAGGTTTTGCATGGTTCGACCAAGCAAAAGCTTCTGCTCTTACAGTGATAATGCTCTTTATTATGCTGATTATCGCAATGTTGCAGTTCGTGAAAAGTGATAAGAAAATCCACTACAACTAGGAGAATCATAATGAAAGCATTGCATAGACATCATCATATTGCATTCTATACCGGAGGTATGTTTTTGGGAGTACTTTGGCTCATACCTCTTATCTGGATGATAGGAACAGCCTTCACTGAGGCCAGCTTTACCATGTCCCTCATTCCGCGGACAAAACCCACATTGAATAACCTGATCTATGTATGGAGTAGTGTCCCTTTTGCACGATACTACATGAACACTCTCATCGTAGTAGTGGTAACCTATTCTGTTCAATTTATAACCGTCACCTTAGCAGCATACGCACTTGCGGTTTTGAAGTTCAAAGGTGAAAAGCTGATTTTCATCATTATTTTCATTCAAATCATCATCCCCAATGATGTACTGATCAGTCCGAACTACATGATGCTGGCAGACCTGGGTTTAACCGATACAAAATTAGGAATCATGCTTCCCTTCTTTGGAAGTGCCTTTGGAATTTTCCTATTACGACAGATGTTCAAGACCGTCCCAAAGGCACTTAGCGAAGCTGCTGTAATAGATGGTTGTAATCTATTCCAAGTAATTGGTCATGTGTATGTTCCAAGTTCTCGTGCAGCATATCTCTCCTTCGCTCTTGTCTCAGTGAGTTACCATTGGAATAATTTTCTTTGGCCCTTGATCGTTACAAATTCACCTCAAAACAGGACTCTTACAGTTGGATTGGCTTTATTTGCCAAATCGAAGGAAGCCGTTATGCAATGGGCAAACGTATGTGCCGCGACATTTATTATAAGTGCCCCTCTAGTACTTGCCTTCTTCATTTTCCAAAAGCGTTTCATTAATAGTTTTGTGAGTTCAGGAATAAAATAAGGGAGCTAAACAATGGATCTAACTTTCTTGGGAACAGGGGCTGCATTCAACCCCGAGATGGACAATTCAAACGCTTTCTTTACAATTGAGAATGAATTTTTTCTTATCGATTGCGGGGAGAGCACCTTTGCTAAACTATGGAATTTACCACAGGTAATAGAATCAAGAAAAATAAATGTAATTATCACTCACCTTCACTGCGACCATGTGGGAAGTCTGGGTTCTTTGATATCATTTTGTCGTTTTGTATTACAGAAACCTGTACAAGTAGTCCACCCACTCAAAACGATTGTATCATTGCTCGATCTGATGGGTATCGAACAAGATTCCTATCATTGGGAACCTTTCTATACAGGTAATAAAAACGTAAGCTTTGAACCAATTGAAGTAGAACATGTTTCAAACATGCGCTGTTTTGGATACATCATCAAGACTACAAGCGATTGCTTATACTACAGTGGAGATGCAAAGAGAATTCCCGAACTGGTACTAGAGCAATTCAGAGAAGGAAAGATCAAAAAAATTTTCCAAGATACAAGTATTGATATAACTGAACACCCTACGCACGGAAACTTATCGGATTTAGAACAACAGTTCTCTTCAACAGAGAGATCTAGAGTCTATTGCATCCATCTTGATCGAGATTTCCGACAGGTCATTAAGGAAAAAGGGTTCCAATACCCTTACGTGTTATAACTACTATATGCGAATGTAGATGAGGCAGCCTAATACAGGCTGGTAATCTCAGCTGCATTCGCTTCATATTGTGCTTGAGCTTGCTTCAGAGCATCCTCACAGGACATCACTGAGTTATATGCATGCTTAACAGCCATCCCCAAGATACTCAAAAACCGTCTTTCATCAAATCGACTAGGTTGAATAGCCGGTGTCCTTTGGAAGTGCGACAATCCAAAAGATTGCTTTGCCAACTCCAACCATGGATAGCTATTGATAATTTCATAGTTCTCATATGATGCAGCACAGGCTGGCACACTTCCAAGAAATGTCATTGCTGATGATAAGGGTTCGTTGCATAACCAATTGATATAATCATAGGCAAGTTGTGGATTCTTCGAATATCGACTTATTCCAAGAGAACCTCCTCCAATTATTGGATTCGCCCCTGGCACAACTGCATATCCAATTTTATTTACTACTTTTGAATCCTTATTCACCAGCTCAGAAGCAAAGTTTGAGTAAAGGATGGACATTGCTACATTTCCTTGAGCAAAACCTTCGGCTGCGTTGGTCCACCACGTAAAGGGCTGTTCAGGTGATGCAACTTTTATATCCACGAGATGCTTTAGTGCCCTCTGGGCCTCGATACTCGTAAGCAGTACGTTGCTTTCTGAATCGAATAGGTGATCGGTTAGTGCAAAATAACGAGTAAGGAACTCGGTAGCAGCAACTCCTGTCGAACCCAGTGTAGCTGAGCTTCCATATTCAACTGGGGAATGTGGATTCAAGGTTTTTGTAAAAAAACGTGCAATCTGATTATATTCAGAGAAATCACGAGGAGGCCGAAGTACGCTCTTATAACTTTCCTGGTACAATCTCTTCAATCCAGTACTCTCAAATAAATCTTTTCTATAAAATAATAACTGGGTACTTGGGGAGATTGGCAACCCATACAGTTTTCCATTCACATGAGAATAACGGGTACCGAGTTCCTTGACATAGCGGGAACAAACATTACCAGCATGTCTATCAATTTCCTCAAGAGGCAACAACAATTTTTCAGCGAACCATGACAACCAAGTTACATCAAGCCTTATAATGTCGTACATACTCGAGGAGTCCATGCTGGTAAGTACTTCATGAATCTCTTCGTAGCTGAATACCGAGATGCTTACATCAACCCCAGTTGCGCTTGAGTAGAGACGGGAAAGACTTTTCATCGCCTTTGCAGCTGGACTATCAAGAGTCAACACGTGAAGCCGTTTTCCTTCATTTGAGCATACACATCTACTCCTAGACGGAACCCAGTTTCGAAATCCTGTATTCTCGAGCCTTAATTCTGTGGTTTTTTTTAGACTACTTTTTTCTTGGTCACGCATAATCCGTGCAGCCATGTGACCCAAGCGACCATAGTTCAATTCGTATTTCTCAAACCTACTTTCTGGCATCGTAAACAAAGGAGAGACTGTAAAAATTTCCGTTGATAAACCTTGATAGAAATTATCCAAGATCTCTCGAAATGCTTTAGCATACCCATAGGTAGAGAAGCAAATAACATCAGGAACTGTCCTAGAGAGTGCTTGGAAGGCTGTTTTTTGAATCCGATGAAAATCTGAATGAAGATGAATCACTGTACATTCATGCGTGCCAGAAGAGATCGTTTGCATAAATGAATTGATAAACTCCTGTTCATTGGAAAATGAAGGATCATCAGTGATAAGAATAACCGAACTATATTTCTCGTTTAGAATTCTATTTGCAATGGCATCAGCACAAAGGCCATATTCAAATCCAATATAATTGCCATTCGCTGAAATATTTCTCTCCACATAGAGAACCTCGTGAAAAGCAAATCCATAATCCTCATATACTGTTGAGTTCGAAGGCAGACAACTGAAGGTTACCACACCTGCAGCCATAGCAGACTTAATCTTAGGCAGTATTGATTGCTCAGTTTCTGGATTATTGTCAGAGATGAAAAGCATTACTGAGTATCCATGATTTTCGAGAAATCGTGTAAATGAGATGTAGAAATCTATATATTTTCGAAGACGGAGATTGGGTAAAATTACAGCAAAAAGCTTGCTTTTACCTTTTCTCAAAATTTTTGCACGCTCATTGATTGTATACCCTAACTGTGCAGCTGCATCTTCAACCATTTTTATCTTTGCGCTACTGACTATCCCTTTCCCATTCAGTACATTGGACACAGTCCCTTGTGAAACTTTTGCCAGTTGAGCAATATCCTTAATTGTCGCCATCGATTCCTCCACAAAGGCTCTAGGTCTTTATAGTAGGACGTATCGAATCACAGAGCAAGATGATTGGGGAATTTTCACAACATGGACGATATGAGTTCTCTCCCCTTTCTGCTATCATTCAAACAATACATATTACAAGTACAATCTGGGGGTAGCTCATGAATGATCTTTTTTCGATGGACTTGGACAAGCTGGGCATCAAGGCTGTGTTTTTTGACTTCGGCGGTGTGATGGCCGATTTCATAACACCGGCCAATCTCAAGCAGTTATCACAAGTCGCACAAGTATCACAAGAACCTTTCGAGCGATCGATGTGGAAACATCGGATGGATTTTGATTCTGGGAAGCTAGGGTATGATGACTACTGGAATACGGTGCTTTCAGAGTGCCAGAGTCCTGTTAATACGCAAGACAACCGCCATCTGTTGTTCTGTCTCGACACGGTAGGGTTCTCACATATCAGAGTAAAGATGGTTCAATTTGTACATGATGTACACAAGAGAGGTCTAAAAACCGCCTTGGTGAGCAATATGGCAAAAGAGGCGTATGAGTATCTGGTCAAAGACCAAGTGTGGGCTTCCTATTTTGATGCACTGGTGATTTCTGGGATTATCGGACACAGCAAGCCCGGTGAGGCTATCTACAAATATGCATTACAGCAGTGCAATGCCAGCGTTGAATCAGTACTGTTCATCGACGACATGCAGAAGAACCTCGATCAGGCTGCCCTTCTCGGGATGCAAACATATTTGATGAGAAACTAGACAAGAAAGGGAGAGTTCCGGTGATGAAGAACTCTCCCTTGTATGTTACTCGATAGCTGACATCGTCTTTGCAGAGAGGATTATCATGACAATCGCGCCGATGCGAAGATTCCAGCCTGCCCAGCCGGCGATGCCTGAAATCCATGGTACGATAAACAACAGGGCACTCGCTACAATAATGATCCATTGCACTGGTTTAGAAGATGGGTTTGCAAGAGCGATTACAGCACAGACCGTTACCGCGACAGCGACTATAACGCTGAAAGACGCACCTCCTACATACGTATAAAAGAGAGGGGAAAGGGCGCAGTACAATCCCAAAACGGCAATCACCCAATCCTGAGGACGTTTAAACTTTTCCATGTGCACCTCCATGTACATTTGGTAATTTGTGCCTGTAACATATCATCGTCTATCGCTCGAGGGTACTGTACGAAGGTACAGTCGTGGTACAGTCCCCTTGCTTGCCCTTGCTGTGGTTTCTGACTATATTTTTTCTTTATGAAAGAGTATGCAACCACCAAAATAGAAAAATTTTCTCATTCGCAAGGTGTACTTCTTCTGAGAAAAAGGGTGGAGAACAGACTCTGCCACTGCTTGAGATACCCCGCAACACTCATACAAGCGCCTCATGGATATGGAAAAACTACCGCGGTCAGACAGTTCATCTGCTCTGGCGCGTATGAACATGCGTACGTACAGCTCTCTTCTGAAGAAAATCATCCCAAAGCATTTTTCTCCTGTATGAAAGATATGATCTGCTCCCTTTTGGACCAGATTCCTCAAATAGAGGGCCCTGAGGAAGTACAAATCAGGTTCTTGATGCATCTTCTTGCTCATACTGATACAGAGCTCTTTCTCATATTTGATGGTGTACAGGTACTGCAAAACAAGCAGATTACTGCTTTTTTTGCATTTTTAGGAAAGAATTTGCCTAAATCAGTGCACCTGATATTAATAGGAACCGATATATCGGTGTATCCGCAGGAAGGAATCAAGGGAGAGGCCATTCTCAAGATTGATACAGAAACTCTTGCCTTATCGGAGCAAGAATGCCAAGAACTGGCAGACATCAACAACACGAAACTCGAGTACACAACACTCAAGCTCATCCACGATTTGACACGAGGGTCAGTATTGCTTGCTGACTCTTGCTTAATCTGTGACACTAATCTTGAGCAAGAGCGGGCTGAAATCAAGCTGAAGGAACTACAAGAATACTTCCAACCCATATGGGAAGAGATACCGAGGAAAGTACAGTCGGCACTCTACTTCGTCGCACTTCTCGGACAATTTTCCTTGGATAATCAAAGCCTACCCTTCATGCACAAGATTATCACCAATATCCTTGTCTTGGTTGACAAGTCATTGTTTGTCACCATCGATGCCAACAGAACCGTTGCCATACATCCCCTCTTTCGCTCTTTCGTCTTGAAACAAATGCGTACGAAAAAGAGCAAGAAAGTAGACAGCGCTGTAGAGATGGCCCTTGCCTATCTCTTGTCGATGAATGAGAGAAGAGATGCAATCAAGATGGTTCTTGATTTGAAGCACTTTAGTTTGGCAGCTGAACTTTTGGACAATTTTAGTGCTGAGCTTCTCTCAAACGGCTATCTTGACTTTGTAACGTTCGCTATAGAAGAGCTCCCGAATTACTGTATTGAGCAGTATGCCTCCTTGCTGCTTCTCCAAATCATCAACGGCATACGCAAAGGATGGAATGCGCCACAGGTGGTCGAAAGGATTGAAAGAATCCGCTCTTCCCGTTTAAGAAGGAAGATGCAGGAGATTGACTTGCTTTCGATTCTTGAGGGAATCGACCTCCTTTTTCAGGGAAAATTCCATCATGCCCAAGTGCTGATAGGCCCCTTATTGGACGAGGCAACCTATCTCAGGCCTCTGATCAGTGTGTTTCTTTCCTGTCTGCCTTTTGGAAACAAGGAGGACCAGCTTCAGATATACCATACCTTGCAAGAGACCCTGAAAACCATAAATATAAAACAGAATGACGCGCTCTCAATTGTTCTTCTTTCCCAGATTGGATTTGTCCAATTGGAGCTTTTACTGTTTGAACAAGCTGAACACTCTTTTGATGAGGCGTTGCGACTCGGTGAGGATGGCAATGGAAATTGGGCAAGCTCCTGCAGTCTTGCGTTAGTCGGCAAGGGATGGCTCTCTTTGTATAACGAGCAAGAAGATACTGCGCTTCAGTGTTTTTCTCTTGCATTGTCTTTGGGAAAAGACCACTCATTTTATTTATACCTTAACGCCCAATTAGCACTTATCGAGTTTTACATAATCACCAACCACCAAGAACAAGCTTTGAGATTGATTCGAGAAGCCACCAGCAAAGCTCGTCAATATGATGTAACGACCATCGACGATCAATGCATCGATGCCATGCACGCTTCTTATCTACTATGGTTTGACGATCTTCCCCAGCTGAAACAGTGGGTTGATAATCAGAATAGCCAAACAGAGCAGGAAATCCCTTTTGCCTTGTACATCCTCCAACAAAGACAAATATTGGGGTACTACCGAAAAGCCGGACAGACAGAACATGCTGATACGTTGTATGCCCACCTGCAGCAAACCCTGAAAGAACAACACAGACATTTGCAAGCTCTCATTCTTTCAGTGGAACAGGGGTGCGTTGATCTTTCAATATACGAACAACGTGACAGACAAATCAAGGACCAACATATTGCCGTTTTGCAAAGACTCTATGGATCAAAACCCCTATGCAAAGCAGCTACCCTAACCGAACGAGAGCTCGAGGTATTGCGCCTGATAGAGAAAGGATTCTTGAACAAGGAAATTGCACATCTGATGCACATCACAGAACGAACGGTCAAATGGCATGCCACACAAATCTATGAGAAGCTCAAGGTCTCATCCAGGATGGCGGCTGTAGCCGAAGCAAGGAACATGGGAATCCTTCCTTAGGCCATTGAACACTGTCATGAGTATCTTAAATATATCTGGGCCTTGTGCCATTTGTCATAGTATTTGAAACACACGCATTCAAAAGACAAATACCGTAACCCTATGAGCTTGTGCCAGTTAGGCACCATTATGAGGCCATAGTGTTTAGACATTTGTCAAAACCTACCTTCTGTTAGCTCTGCTAACAATACTGTCATATGATATATCTCCTTTTATTGTAAAGAAAAATTTATTTTTATATTGTTGACAATTAAATAGTTGCATGCTTTACTGAATCGGAATTCATAACAAATCAATCAACTGCAGTGGATACATCTTGGGAGAAAAGCATGAAGGAAAAAACGAACTTATCAGTAGGTGTCGATCTAGGCACCTCAAACCTTCTCATTTACGTTGAAGGACAAGGCACTCTTTTCAATGAGCCTTCAATCATCGCAATCGACAAAGCTACTGGGAACGTAGTTTCTGTTGGCTATGAAGCAGCTAAACTGGATGGAAAAACCCACAACAAAGTTGAAGTTGCAAGACCACTGCAAGGGGGTGTGATTTCTGACATCCAGTTGATCAGAGAGATACTTCTCTTCACTTTGGATAAAATTTTTCTTTCGAACCTCGACCCGATCAGCAAACTCATGATCTGTATTCCTTCGGAAATTACCAATACCGAAAAAGAAGCCATCATCGAACTTGGTCATAGTCTGGGAATAGAGAATACTGAGATTGAAGAAGAAATCAAGGCAGGAGCACTAGGGTCGGGTCTTGATATTTTTGCTCCCAGAGGCCATATGGTAATCGATATCGGTGGAGGGACTACTGACTTCGGCATCCTGTCTCTTGGGGAAGTAGTGCTTTCAAAATCAATCAAGATTGCCGGAGACTATTTCGACAGACAAATCATCGACTATATCAAAACTACCCACAAACTGGAAATTGGAAACCAGACCGCAGAACGAATTAAAATTGAACTTGCCTCTCTGACCGGTCTTCTCCCAATGGACGAAGATTGTAACCTAATACACTCCGAAGCAATGGGGCGTGATTTGGTTACAGGACTTCCTCGGCAGATTACTATCAAAGCAGAGGAAATCCGAGAAGTTCTGCTCAGGTGCTTCGACCCTATTAAAGCCATCTTGCTGGCCACTTTGGAAGAGACTCCACCGGAGCTCGCAGGAGATCTAGTGGATTCAGGAATACTTTTAACAGGAGGGTGCTCTCAGATTCCTGGGATCAAGGAGTATTTTGCTGATATTGCAAACATACCGGTCCATCTGTCTGAGGTTCCCTTGTCTGCAGTTATTGATGGCTGCAAAAAAATGCTCAGGATGACAAGTCGATATTTTTACAGTGAAGTATAGGAAGGGAAAAATGAATACATCTATTACACAGGATGGTCTGGGATTGGGTATTGATCTTGGAACTGCTAATTTGTTGGTGTTCCTTGAAAAAAGAGGCATAATTTTTGATGAACCCTCAGTAATTGCATTTGACAGGGAATCAGGGAAGATTGTTGCAGCAGGGGAAGACGCTCACAAAATGTTAGGGAAGGTGCACTCAAAAATCTCAGTCGTCAAGCCGCTGAGAAACGGGGTCATATCAGACATGCGTGCAGCGAAGGCCCTATTGAGCTATGTCCTGGGAAAAATCGAGAATCTCACAGAGAAGGATATTTCAAAAACAACATGTGTTATCTGCTGTCCTTCTGAAGTAACTAAAATCGAACGAGATGTCATGACTGATCTTGCATCCAAAATGATGATCAACGATGTCTTTATCGAAGAAGAAATCAAGTCAGGAGCCCTTGGAGCCGGTGTTGATATTTTTAAGTCAAAGGGGGTCATGGTTGTAGACATCGGAGGAGGCACCACCGATGTAGGCATTATTTCTTTTGGAGATATTGTCCTTTCTCGCACAATACGTAAAGCAGGTAGCTTTATGGATGATGAAATATCCAAGTACGTCAAGAAATCTCAAAGCGTTGAAATTGGTGAACTAACTTCAGAGAAAATGAAAATTGAGTTGGGTGATTTGCATACTGACGCAAAGAATGTAGTAAACCGCTATGCAGGAAGAGACATGGTGAGAGGGATCCCAAAATGGGTGATGCTTTCAACAAAAGAAGTGCAATCAGTTCTCGAACCGGTTTTTGTGGAGATTGTCAAACTTATTACTGGAGTTTTGAAGGATACCCCTCCTGAGCTCTCTGCTGACATCTTTAAAAACGGGATCCTTCTTACCGGAGGATGTTCGATGATTCGAGGAGTAGAAGAGTTCATTCAAAATGAAATCAAGGTTCCTGTAAGAGTGGTGAATAACCCACTGACCTGTGTCGCAGAAGGAACTAAATTTTTACTTAAGAATCGCGGCGACTATCTAGTGAACCCACTTCAGCTATAGGAGAGCATCATCATGGCATTCACCTTACGAAAACCAGAAAAGGAAGAAAAAAGACCTGTCGGGAAAAATATCGGGATCGACCTGGGAACAGCAAACATCCTCGTCTATGTCGAAGGAGAAGGAATCATAACAAACGAGCCCTCAGTCATCGCATTCGATTATGAGACAAACGACGTAATTGCTACAGGGACCATGGCCGCCAATATGATCGGGAAAGGACACCATGGCATCAGGATAGTAAGCCCCTTGAACCAAGGAGTTATCTCTGATATCGAGGCTACTAAGAAACTGATTGAAATGTCCTTGCATAAAATTGACAACATCTCAATCGAAATCAAAGAGTCGACACTTTTACTCTGTTGCCCCTCAGAGGTTACACAGCTGGAGAGAGACTCTTTCATGGACCTGGGCAAGAAGTTGCAGGTGAAAGACGTCTTCATCGAACAGGAAGTCAAAGCGGGAGCCATAGGGTCGGGCCTTGATATTTTCAGCAGCAATGGGTCGATGATCATCGACATTGGAGGAGGCTCTACAGATATTGGAGTTCTTTCTCTCGGGGATATTGTCGTTTCTGAATCAAACAGGATTGCAGGAAACTACTTTGACAACGAAATCATCAATCACTTGCAGTACAAGCATGGTCTTCTGATAGGTAAAAAGACAGCTGAACGAATCAAGATGGAGATTGGTTCCCTGAGAAAAAAGATTGATGATCCCAAACAGACATGGGCAAGTGGAAGAGATGTGGTCACAGGGCTTCCCAAAAAAATCACTGTCACAGAGACCGAAATAAGTGAAGTTTTAAGCAAAAGCTTCGAGTCGATTGCGACGATGGTGTTGAAAGTCCTGCAAAACACCCCTCCGGAACTCTCTTCAGATATCATCGTCAACGGAATCTACGTATGTGGTGGAGGTGCTATGATCGATGGTGTTGATGAATTCCTTCATGAGAGGATAGGCATGCCGTTTCATATCTCCAAACGTCCGATGACTGCTGTAGTTGATGGAACTAAACTGCTTCTTAAAAATCGCGGTAGTTATTTTGTAAAACCTATCGATTGAAATGGTTCGTTGCATAAGCACCTTTACCCTTAAAACGGGAGAAGGTGCTGCACTTATGAGGAAGATTAACATCCATGAAATTTTTGCAAAATCCTCAGGTTCTCTTAACAATGGGCATTCGCGCGTCTCTTTTTGCTAGTTTCTATTGTAGTTTCAAGTACGCTTCTATACCTTTTTGTATGCTTTTAGTTGCCTTCTGTGTATGTGCTGTGTATTTGAAATCCATTGGGAAAATAAATGCTACCCATAAAACCCTTAAGAAGTGGCTTGAAACCCAACAACCCGATATTGACTCACTCTTCTGCCTCTTCATTTCCATACATATACAGGGTTCTTTGTATTGTTGCAGTGCGCTACAAGATCTTGAGACAATTTGCCAACAATGCAAACAGGAACTCATGCAGTATTTCTGTGCTCAAAATGTACTGAAATTATCAGATAATGAATTTATAGTTCTCAGGAATTTTCCAGGAAATGCGGCATTTGAGGGACTTGAGAAGAGTGATTATCAGACCATCGTCTGCCAAACAGTATGTGACAGATTAAAAAGACAACTCGCATCTTCAGACAGAATCATCGACATACGTGCCGGTTGCGCAGCTAGTGGTATTCGCTATCGTCCGGACACACTGGAACAACTTGTTGATCTTGCATTCATGACAGAACAAGAAGCATGCACAAGACGAGTGCCCTTTTTAGTGGCGGATGAATCCATCCGAGCACGAAAACTGGATATTGAAGAATGCAGAATCGGGTTTATGGAGGATGACTGGCAAAAGGAGCTGTTGCCGTATTTTCAACCAATAATTGACCCTGAATCATATACTGTAATAGGAGCGGAAAGCCTGGCAAGATGGCAACTAGGAGGGTTTCGGGTTCTAGATGCCCATGTCTTTAAGGATATTGCTTGTGATATGCAGAAAATTACAACAATTGACCAAGTGATAATTCAAAAGACCTATACAAGCACCCGTGAAATGATGTTGGAAAAGATCGTTCCCTATACGTTCAAGATAGTACTCAATATCAGTGATGAGAGCCTGCACAAAGGATTTTCCAGTCAAATGGACTTCATGGCAAAAAAATTCGGGTTATCCCCTTCTCAGATAGAATTCGATATAAGGGACTCTGCGCTTTCACAACGATTATCAACATCAACAATAAGGGAACTTCGGGAGCATGGTTTTAAAATCTCTCTCGATGCATTTGAGCAATCCTCGTTTGATCTCAAAGCTTTTGCACGAGCCGATTTTGACAGTATCAAGCTGAACTTTTCAGGCTACACACCTATTCTTGAAGAAGTATATGCAGCCTTGTGTCATGCAGCGAGAAGACAAAACATCGCAGTCCATGCAAAGGGAATTGAAAACAAGGAGATGTTCCTAGCTGCCATCTCTTTAGGATGCACATATATGCAAGGCAACTATTTCACCTTGCCAATACCACAATCAGGCTTCGAACTATTCATGCAGAAATACAGAGGGGGTCTCTTTCTTGACTCCCATCTAGGATGAAGAGTTCCTCCCATCCTCCTCTTAAACGATGAAACCATCTTTACAGTTTCCTTATTATCCTATGAAATAGAGGCTGACGTAGAAGCAATCAGATTTACACAGGAGCCCCTTTATGCAAAGAGTAATCGGAACACACGCCAGAGCCGTGCGAGCACCTATCATCAGTCAAGGTGACGATCTAAAGAAAATCACAGTTGACTGTATTCTCGATGCTGCAAAGAACGATGGTTTTTCACTAAAGGATCACGACATCATTGGAGTTACGGAATCACTGCTTGCCCGATCACAAGGAAACTTCATTGATATTTCAGAGATTGCAGAAGAGGCTGCAAATACATTTTTCGACCATTTTGTTGTACTGTTCCCTATACTGAGCAGAAACAGATTCTCTCATATCTTAAGGGGACTTGCTCAGAGCAAGAGAAAAATTACAGTGATGCTCAGTTATCCGAGTGATGAGGTCGGCAATCATCTGATGGACCTTGATGAGCTGTATACAAGCAACATAAATCCTCATAAGGATGTTTTAAGTTGTGAAGAATTCAGAAATGTATTCGGCCACAGATTCAAGCATCCTTTTACGGGTTTGGACTATATCGATCTTTACAAGGATTTAGCTGTTGATTCCAATATTGAGGTAGTGTTAGCCAATGACCCCCTTGCAGCACTCGAGTTTTCAAAAGATGTATTGGTCGCTACCATCCATACTCGTAAGCATCTAAAAAACCTGCTTCTTGCAAACGGAGGCAATATTGTCATCGGTCTTGATGAATTAGCGACAAGTCCGAAACAAAGTGGAGGATACAACCCAGAATTCGGCCTACTTGGTTCAAACTTGGCAGGAGACACCCGCCTGAAGCTTTTCCCTCGTGATTCACAGCAATTCTGCAACGATGTTCAGAAGCTGTTGCTTGAAAAAACCGGAAAAACCATTGAGGTATTGGTCTATGGTGATGGGGCATTCAAGGATCCTGTAGGCAAAATTTGGGAATTGGCAGATCCTGTGGTAGCTGCTGGATACACCAGTGGTCTTATAGGAACTCCCAATGAGATCAAAATGAAGTATATTGCAGACAATGAACTTGTCGGCTTATCCCAAGAAGAGGCTCAACGCCAGTTGAAACTGAAGATCTCCCAAAAAGAGACTGATCTGCTTGGGAAAAACGCTTCTCTGGGGACTACGCCCAGACAGCTCACCGACCTTTTGGGAACATTGTGCGACCTGATGAGCGGCAGCGGGGACAAAGGAACCCCGATTATCCATATTCAAGGATATTTTGACAATTTCGCCTCTGATTGATTACCAGTACCGGTATCAAGGACAACTGTTTCACACCTCGGTGCATCTTGTTCAAAAACGTATAGAGGTTACGAACGCTCACTTTAAACAGCGAGATCTTCTCGATATTGAGGGCTCTCGCTGTATTCTAAACCACCTCATACCCCTTACAAGTATACTCTCATCATTACCAATATCTCCAAAAGCAAATATCCAGAAAACTCCTCTTACTATGATAGACTAAAATAGCAGGAGGATATACCAATAATGGATGTTTTGAGATGCGTCGTAGAGCGTATCACGTTTCAGAATGAAGAAAACGGTTACACAATTTTGCAGTGTAAAGCTCAAAGGCATCATACATTGATAACCGTAGTTGGCCTGATTCCGTCCGTCACAGTCGGCTCTGTACTCGATCTCAAAGGCTCCTGGAAGCATGACAATACGTATGGTACTCAGTTTTCCGTTCAATCCTTTGAAGAAACCTTACCTGCGACAATCGAAGGACTTGAGAAATACTTGGGATCGGGATTGATAAAAGGCATCGGGCCAGCCTTTGCTAAAAAAATAGTGCAGACATTCAAACAAGATACCCTTGACGTCATTGAATCTAATTGCACACGGTTGCTCGAGATTCGTGGTATAGGGGCTGTAAGAGTACAGCAAATACAAGAAAGCTGGCAGGCACAAAAAGAAATCAAGAATATCATGCTTTTCCTACAGAGCTACGGGGCGAGCACCAGTTGTGCAACGAAGATTTTCAAGACCTATGGGGCGAGGAGCATTGAGATAGTTAAAAATAATCCCTATACGCTTGCTGATGATATATGGGGCATTGGGTTTAAGACTGCCGATACGATTGCAAGCAATTTGGGGTTAGCAAAGGACGCTTCTGTCAGACTGAAGTCAGGTCTTTTGTATACGTTGAAAACCCATTCTGAAAACGGGCATTGTTTTACCGGCATCGATCAATTATGCAAAGAAACAGCAACGATGCTGCAGGTTGCCATTGAGAAGGTTCAATCCGTTGCAACAAAAATGGCATGCTCTGAGGATGTATGCATCGAGGATGATGCAATCTTTCTTCCACATTTCTATGCAGCTGAAAAAGGGGTGGCACAGAAACTTCGCACCTTGGTCAGTTTGCCTCGTAAGAAAAAAATCGACAGCAGCTGCGTGCAAAGGATTTTGAATAAAGCAAAATCTGATGGCTTTTTCTATGACGAGGTTCAGATTGATGCCATCAAGACAGCGGTCAATTCAAAGGTCATGGTACTCACCGGTGGTCCGGGGACCGGAAAAACCACAACCATACTGGGAATCATTCAAGCTTATCAAGCCTCAGGTTTTAAGATTGCATGCGCAGCTCCTACAGGAAGAGCTGCAAAAAGGATGAGTGAGACAACCGCCCTGCAAGCCAAGACCATACACAGGTTGCTAGAGTTCAAACCACCGCAAGGATATCAGAAAAACGCAGGCAATGTTCTTGACGCCGATGTACTGATCCTTGATGAGTGCTCCATGATCGATATCATTTTGATGTATAATCTGCTCAAGGCAGTCGGCGATGACATGACTATCATCATGGTGGGAGACACCGATCAACTTTCTTCTGTCGGTGCCGGGAATGTCCTCAACGATATCATCGCCTCCGCCCTTGTCCCCGTGGTGCACCTCAAGCGAATCTTTCGCCAAGGCAAGGGAAGTCGCATCATCACCAACGCCCATCGAATAAACCAAGGCAAGAATATCGAATTCAATAATTCTAAAGATTCTGACTTCTTCTTCCTTGAAAGCAAAACGGCAGAAGAAGCTTTGGACACAGTTCTTGACCTGGTCAGCAAAAGACTAGTCAAGTACTACCATGTAGATCCTATACGGGATATCCAAGTACTAACACCGATGCAACGTTCCATAATCGGAGTAATGAACTTGAATAAGATGATGCAAGAAAGGTTAAATCCGTCGCTTCCAACAAATGAAAAACCAAGCCTCAATCGAGGTGGAAATATCTATCGGTTACACGACAAGGTCATGCAGATACAGAATAATTACGACAAGGAGGTTTTTAACGGGGATATAGGCATCATTACTGCGATTGACAGAGAAGAACAGAGTGCAACTATCACGTTCGACGATCATGAGGTCGTCTATGAGAAAACAGATCTTGAGGAGATAGTCCTCGCCTATGCCACCACAATACACAAGGCTCAGGGATCGGAATACCCTATCGTCGTCATCCCCGTTATGATGACACACCTGGTCATGTTGCAGCGCAATCTACTGTATACTGCAGCAACCCGTGCAAAGAAAGCCCTGGTCTTGGTAGGAGAAAAAAGAGCCATCAGTTATGCCATCAAGAATGAGAAGTCAGAGCAACGAAATACAAGACTGTGTATGAGACTACAAAGCCATGTCAAGTATTGATTCAAACTCCCTTTCGCATCCTGACAAGCTGATCGTATATTCTAAAAACCGATTCAGCAAAGGTAAGACGATCATATCTTATGACGGAGGCTTTGGCTTGGGAGGAAAGCTTATCGCACAACGTATGATCTGAACTGAGAAGACTCAGATATTGAAGAAACTCCTCTTTTGTATGGTACTGAAAGCCGTTATACCCATCCTCAATCAGGTCTTCCAGACACTCATCTGCACGACAGAGTACAGCAAGACCAGAAGCCAGAGCCTCCAAATAGGTCATCCCTTGTGTTTCACTCGTTGAAGCGCTGCAAAAAATATCTCCCAAATGATAAAAAGTCGATATCTTCTCAGGAGGTTGCATGCCTGCAAAAACTACGCGACCAATCAGATGCAAAGAAGCAACCAGGTCTTCCAGTTCTTTCCGTTGCGGGCCATCTCCAACCAAAAGCAACGTAAAGTTGGTGTTGCTCGATGCAAAATTGGTAATCAGTTCCTCGAGATTTTTTTCCTTTGCCAACCTTCCAACAAACACAATCACATGAGCATCCAAAGGAATGCCTAAATTCTTTTTCAATGCAACTTGCTCTTGCTCTCTTAATGCTGAGGAGAATCGAGAGAGGTCAATACCCGAAGGAATAACCTTGATGGGAGTTCTAACATTGTAGGATTGCAACAAACGCTCAATCTTGGAGGTTGGAACAATGACCGTATCGGTCTTGGCAAGAATCCAGCGAGTGACATATCTGGCCATCGCCTTACCCATCCTCTTGTTGGGTGAGAAATATGTGGTGTAATCTTCATAGAGAGTATGATACGTGTGCACATGAGGAGCTCCCACTGCTTGTGCGATGCGTCTTGCCAGAGGGAATGTGGAGAACTCACTTTGTGAATGTACTACATCTGGTCTCCACTGTATGAGGTCTTCAACGGCTTTTCGGCCAAAAGTATCCCGAAATCGGGTATCCGGATAGATGGAACTTGAACTTAAGGACCTAAGATACCAGACACCATCTTTATAACTGGTACTGTGTGAATCTGAAAGAGTGAGAACTCTCACTTCATGCCCAAGCAGAGTCAGCCCTTGCTGGAGATTCACCAGACTGGTGACAACTCCACTGATACTCGGTTTGTATGCATCTGATTGAAGCAAAATTTTCATGAATCACACCTCGTGCCGATGAAAAACCACTGCCAAGTTATAATTTCAATACTCCTACTGCTATTGTAAGCAAGATTCCCATCATTGAGAAGTATCTCCTCGATATTCTTGTAATTTTTCAGGCTCGATCATAAGTCATGCTACACTATACAAGACAAGTGTGCTCCTCACCACACAAAAAGGGGAAGGAATGAAAGAAAAAGACAAAAGGCAGAGTAAAGCAATCGTCGGACAGCTTTCGGTTCATGCAAAGGGATTTGGGTTCGTTGCAGTCAAGAGAGGCAAAGACATATTCATCCCCCTTGAGAATATGCTCAACGCGATGGATAAAGATCAGGTTTCTGTAGAAATTATCAAGAAGGTGCCCAAAAAGAACCCGAAAGGAAAGATCATAAATATCATCACGATTCACGCTCAAGAGATTATCGGAGTCTTTAGAAAAACCAAGGATGGAGGATCGGTCATCCCAAGCGATGAACGGTACAATACTCCGATTATCATCCCAAAAGATGAAATAACTTCTTCAAATAAAAGACTGATGCCAAAAAATGGTGATTTTGTTGTTATCCAACGTACTGCATGGAATGCACAAAATCAGACGTTCCATGCGAGAATTGTCGATGTTCTTGGAAAACCGGAAAACAAGGAAATGGATTTCCTCATGGTAGCTCGAAACAACAAACTCACCATCCCGTTCTCAAAACAAGTAAAAACTGAACTGTCCAAACTTCCTGAATTTAAAGCAGAAACTGAGATGGAAAAACGGGAAGACTTTCGTAGTGTTCCCTGTTTTACCATAGACCCTGATTCTGCAAGAGATTTTGACGATGCAATTTCCCTTGTGCAACTAGAAAACGGGCATTTTGAACTCGGCGTTCATATCGCAGACGTCTCCTACTATGTATCCGAGGGTTCAGCAATCGATAGAGAGGCATACGAGCGAGGAACTTCTGTCTATTTTGTAAACAGTGTTATCCCCATGCTTGATGAACGACTTTCAAATGACCTGTGCAGTCTCAAGCCAAACACAGATCGCCTTGCATACTCTGTCATCATGCAAATAGATTCCAGGGGTATAGTGCAGAAATACCGAATCAGTGAAACAATTATCCGAAGTTCTGCGCGTCTTACTTATGAAGAGGCAGAAAAAGTCATACAGGGAAAGAATCATCGGCATGCAAAAACCATCCACCTTATGCTCATGCTCTCGCTGATTTTGCGCAGGGCCAGGGAAGAAATGGGCTCGATTGATTTTGACATCTCTGAAGCCGCCATTTCTCTTGACGAGATGGGCGTTCCCTATGAGATCAAACCACGCGAACGAATTGAAGCAAACCGACTGGTTGAGGAGTTCATGCTCATCGCGAATCGGACGGTCGCTCATCATATTGCAAAGCTGTCTACCCCAAAGCAGCCAAAACCCTTCGTATACAGGGTTCATGACAAACCCGACAAGCAATCAATACAAAGCTTTCTTGAACTACTGAAAGGATTGGGATTGAACTATGAACTCAATAAAGAACTTGAATCTGATGATTACCGGAAGATACTCGATATCATCGAGAATCTTGACTACAAGTATTTTATTGAGAAAGTGGCCTTGCGATCCATGACAAAAGCTTACTACAGTACAGAGAATGCAGGACACTTCGGCTTGGCTTTTGATGCATATACACATTTCACCTCCCCAATCAGAAGATACCCAGACCTCGTGGTGCATCGATTGTTAAAGTACTATGCAACAGTGGAAAACGAGAAGAAAAAAATCTCTAAAGCTGAATCTACAGCACTTTCAAAAAAACTGCAGTCAATTTGCAAACACTGCTCACAAAGAGAAATAAGAGCAACACAGGCTGAAAGAGAATTCATCAAGATCAAATCCATGGAGTTTCTTTCTACAAAAGTGGGAGAGACGTACGACGGTGTAATCTCCGGCATAGCCAGTTTTGGAATGTTTGTTGAGTTATCCCATTACGTAATCGAAGGATTGGTGCATATCTCAGAGCTCACAGGCGATTCATATGCTTTTGATAAAGATGAATATACACTCACCGGCAAAAAAACAGGGAACGTCTTTCGGGTTGGAGATGCTGTAAAAATCAAAATCAAGAGCGTTTCAAAAGAAGAGAAGAGAGCTGACTTTGTACTTGTCCACTAGTGTGAGCATCCGATTGACAATTCTTGTTTGCCAAGAATACGGGAGAAGATTCAAAAGTCTAAGCGACACGTTGCGGTTGATATTATACACAGGGCGTGGTCGCTTTGCTTTGAGTATCTTCATTGTCAGGCTCCCGATTGCCTGCGGTGAGACAGTGTGAGATTCCACCCGGTCAACGATGGACCTAAAACGAGCTGCATTACAACAGTACAGTTTAGTGTTCTCACAGAAAGAGTCCAATCGGCTTGTACTTACTGGTAAAAGGGGTGTATGAACGGCTCCAGGCCGGATTATGGAAACACTGATGTTGAGTAACACAAGCTCCATACGAAGCGCATAAGCATACCTTTCGAGAGCTGTTTTTGTAATGCTGTATATTCCCGTAAAAGGAAGAGGGTTCAAAGGGGCCAATTCGCTGGTGGTGATAATTATTCTTGCCTTGGGTTCCAAGAGCGGAAGAAAGATACGGTTGACGCGGTACACCCCAAAAAGATTGATATCGAAAATTGAAACAAACTCTTGCTCTACAATCTCAACCAAAGAATTCAAGTCATACACTCCTGCAAAATGGAGAATTGCTTTGAGCGACCCTGCTTCTTCCTTGATGCGTTTGAAGGCAGCTTCCAACTGCACGCTATCTGTAACATCTGCAGAGATAAACCGAAAAGAGCACGATTTATCAGGTTGTTTTCTGTCCAGACCATACACAGTATATCCGCAGCCATCCAATATCTGACAGGTCGCCAGACCCATGCCCCCGCTTGCCCCGGTAACGAGAATGTTCATGCTCATATGCCTAGCCTCTCTGATTCATCTCAAGACTTGTTCCTTAATCCTCTCACGATTATCTATATCCTTGCTAGCCCCTGAATGAAGCAGAGGGAAGAGGCATAGGATGTCACCTTTATTTTTTCTTGTAAATTCTTGTGCAGTGGATGTATAATTACTCAGCTAGTATATAAAAGGGTCTTTTTAATGGTTCTAACTAAAAAGCAATTCGGAATTATCATTTTCATCATGATCATAAGCTGTTTCCTCGGATGCAACGCTCAAAAAAAAAGTTCATCCCAAGTCGGTAAAGATGGCGGGATTATCGTAGGGTTTTCGCAGATCGGTGCAGAAAGTGCCTGGAGAACTTGCAACACCCGTTCAGTTCAGGAGGCTGCAGCACAGCGTGGGGTGCAGCTGGTGTATGACAATGCTGAACAGAAACAGGAGAATCAAATAAAAGCATTAAGATCCTTTATCGCTTATCAAGTTGACGTGATAGTATTTGTCCCGATCGTTACCGATGGCTGGGACAACGTACTGCAGGAAGCCCGGGATGCAGGGATTCCTGTTCTGGTCACAGACCGCAAGATCAATGTTGAAGACCAATCTTTATATGCTGGATTCATAGGCACCGACAGCCTGGAGGAAGGCAGAAATGCCGGCATGTTTCTCTTGGATAAATTCAAAACCGAACGTGAGCTCTTCGACAAAACAGGAAAACATATCAATATTGTGGAATTATTCGGTACAGAAGGATCTTCGGTAGCCCTCGGGCGAGCTGAGGGCTTTAGAGAAGTGTTGGATCCACACCCGGAGTTTCGCATACTGTACAGCAAGTCAGGCGATTTTCTCCGCTCAAAGGGGTATGAACTGGCTGTTGAATTTCTAGAATTCCATGAAGATATCGACATTATCTTTTCCCACAATGATGGAATGACCCTCGGGGTCATCGAGGCAATGGAAGAGAAAGGAATTCGCCCTGGAATAGATATTGTTATTATTACTATTGATGCACAACAGGCCGCAATTGATGCGCTGCGCGAAGGCAAAGTAAATTGTGTCATCGAGTGCAACCCTAAAACAGGTCCTGAAATTATCAAGCTGGCTGAGCGACTTGCAGCTGGTGAAAGCATTCCGCGATTGCAATATGTATTTGAAGAAGTGTTCTATGAAACCGATGACCTTTCACTCATAGCACCCCGTGGGTATTAACATGAAAAACCAGAGCTCCGTTATTGAACGAATTTTCTCAGTATTTAAGAGCAGAAGCATAAAAGAGAGAATAAAGATATCGTATGTGATCATAATCCTTCTGATGATAACGCCTCCGGTCATCACGGTTTTTTCGTTCGTTGTCCAAATGGTTCGCTATGACCTTATTATTACCAATGTCAGCAAGGCAAACCGTCTGAACCAGACGGTAAAGATGGATATCTCCAACGAGATATGGGATATCGTGGCGGGAAATAAGAAGTTCCATGAAGGCAGCCAGTACGACATCATCGACGGAATCAATGAGAGTCTGGAAGATATTATGAGAACGACAGAAGAGCGAGAGAACCGACAGATGCTTGAGGTTGCAGGTCGTGCAGTCGATACACTGAAACGCAATGTCGACCGGCTTGGAATCCAAATGACAAACCATTCTCTTGTGAGTGAAAACGAGGAAAGCCTCGATGAAATTCGAGGGGTGTCCGCTCTTATCTCGGACATTCTTCAAGATTTTATAGTGCGCGTTATTGAGTCAGCTACGATTACAAATGAGCATCATAAACAAATTACGTTTGTACTGACTGTCATACAGATATTTACCGTACTCTTTGTTACTATCTTCGCAATTTTTACACAGCGTTCAGTGACCGCAAGCATCAACAACCCAATCAAAAACCTTGAGAACTTGTCAAAAAGAATTGCTGAGGGAGATTTTACTGCACGAGTGAAACTTCCTCAGGTAAGCGAGCTTGACGGCCTGACAGACAACCTGAACATCATGGCAGTCAAAATCCAAGCATTGATCGCAGAGAATGTCAGGGAACAACAAAACCTCCAGAAATCCGAGATGAAAGCCCTTCAGGCTCAGATTACACCTCATTTTCTCTATAACACCTTCGATACAATAGTCTGGCTGGCCGAAGAAAAGAAAAATGATCAGGTTATCGACATTACACGAGCGTTTTCAAGCTTTTTCAGGATATCTCTCAACAAAGGAAAAGACTTTCTAACAGTCAGCGAGGAATTTGAACACGTAAGAAGCTACTTGACTATTCAAAAGATCAGATACAGGGACATATTGGACTATGAAATTGAATACCAGAGTGAGATGGCAGACTGCCAAATTTTAAAACTAGTCCTCCAGCCTCTTGTTGAAAACGCATTGTACCATGGGATTAAGAACAAAAGGGGTCGTGGATTGCTATCGGTAAAGGGATGGCGTGAACACAAGCGCCTTTGTTTTTCCGTAGAAGACAATGGAATAGGAATGACTGAAGAAAAACTTGCGAACATCATCCAGCAGATCAATGGTTCGACCGATCCAGAGGATTTGAACAATATCTATGGACTATATAATGTGAACAAACGACTTGAGCTGTATTATGATACAAGCACGAAGCTGAAAATTACAAGTCGGTATAAAAAGGGCACTACCGTATATTTCAGTGTACCAGAGGTTGGATTCAATGTATAAGGTCTTTATTGCAGAAGATGAGATAGTGGTACGAGAAGGACTTAGAAACAGCATACAATCAGGGTCGGACTCTTTTGTCCTCGTCGGGGAAGCTTCTGACGGCGAGATGGCGTTATCGATTATGAAGGATGTGAAACCGGACATTCTGATTACTGATATAAGAATGCCGTTCGTTGATGGACTGAGCCTCTCAAGAATAATCAAGAAGATTCTACCCTGGATAAAAATTGTAATAATCTCAGGGCATGACGAATTTCAGTACGCACAAGAAGCTATATCAATAGGAGTTGATAAATACATACTCAAACCCATTTGTGCTTCAGATATGCTTGCCACTCTCAATGCCTTGGTGAAAACGATAGAACAGGAAAAAAGACATCTTTCGAGTATAGAAAACCTAAAACAACAGGCACAGTCCAATTCGGACCTGATTAAGGAACACTGGTTATACGACCTCGTAACTGGGATTGTAAAAACGGAAGATGCACTTGAGAAAGGTGGAAACATGGGCATAGACCTCATCGCTCACGGCTACCTTGTAGCACTCATCCAGCTTTCCACCTCTTCTGAAAACTACGCACAGCTGATTACCGCAAAGCTCCATATAAGCAGTCTGGTCAATGATCAAAAAGAGGTGATATGCTTTTCACAAAGCAGGGATTCCATCATCTTGCTGTTGAAGCAACTACTATCCGAATCGCTCGAAGAGACGGCTTATACATTAGGACAGGCGATTAAATATGAGGTTGAAAGAAATACAAACTGCATGGTAGCAATTGGAATAGGTTCTTTCGTGGAGAGAATCGGAAGCTTGTCCCAATCATATGCTGATGCAGAAAAGGCCGTGAAGTTCTCAGTCAAGACTGGTCAGAAACTCATCATCGGAACACATGACCTGAACTCCTATGACGAAATTGACTTTTTGAAACTGGACGGAAGCCCTATATCTGAGCGACTGAAGTATGTGAAGAAATCAGGCATCTCGGAGATCATCACCCAGTATATCGCCATGATAGGCGATCACCCTTTTCAGACTACTCTCATTGGCTATTATCTTCTGTATGATCTTATGGTGGCACTCTCAAAGATCATCGATGAACTAGGAGGTGTCGTTCAGGAGGTCCTACCTTGGGTATCACACAAGACACAGCTTTCGGAGATTGCAAGCTCAAAAGAGACCTTCTGTGACGGGGTGAAAAAAATCCTTGACGCTTTTATTGATTTCAGGGATTCAAAATCAGCGGGAAAATATTATGCCATGATTCAAAAAGCGAAGCAGCATATAGACCTTCATTTTGCCGACCAAGATATTTCATTGCACTCTGTGGCATCGGTTGTGCATGTAAGTCCGAACCATTTCAGCACCATCTTTTCGCAGGAAACCGGAGAAACCTTCATTGAGTATCTTACACGGGTGCGAATCAATACATCTAAAGACCTGCTATTGACGACACCTCTCAGAAGTGCTGACATCGCCTATGATGTAGGATTTGGAGATCCCCATTACTTCAGTTATATTTTCAAGAAACATACAGGCATTTCCCCCCGGGAGTTTAGAACCGGAAGCAAATGCCTGAATTAAAGAATCAGTCTCCCGCCTTTACGATGTTCCTTAGGATACTGTCTGATCTTTGCCTGATAGGCGTAGCCAAGGAGGAAGCGCCACACTGAATCTCTTCCTGTCACGAAGTGACATGATTACGCTTTGCAGCACTATGAAGAAATACAGAAGGAGTCCGCTTACCATCGCTTGCCAGTTTGACTGAACCCCTGCTGCTCGGATCAGTTCGTTGATTACCAGAAGGGTCAACGTACCTATCGGCGCTCCAAGCAGGTTTCCCACCCCGCCGTTGAGCAGGGTTCCCCCGATGATAGCCGAGGCTATTGCTTTCATCTCGGCCCCTGATGCATTTCCGACATTGCCTGCCCCTGTTGTCATTATGAACACAAACCCCGCGATACCGGCCGTCAGTCCACTAATCACATAGGTAATGAAGATAGTTCTCTTTACGTTGATGCCGAGCATCATAGCGCTGTTGCTATTGCCACCGACAGCGTAGACATTGCGCCCAAACCGCGACCATTTCATCAACGATGCAAGAATGACAAGAAGGACCACAACAATGAGAGCACCGGGTTTTATAAGACACGGAATGAAAACACCCAACCTATTCCTTGTCCCGAGCCATTGAATAACTATATTGAAATCCCTCAACATCACGAAGGCAGCATTCGTTACGTTGATCGGGTCTTTATGGAGTGTCGTCAGTAATCCTTGTGCCAAGAACAAGCCTGACAACGTTATTATGAACGGTTGAATCTTAAGATACGCAATAAGATATCCTTGCAGGATTCCAAATGCTACACCTATGCCCAGTGCAACAAGGAGGGCTCCGGGGATGCTTCCCATCCCATGCTCCAGAAAGACAGCACACGCCATTGTTACCAACCCGCATACTGCACCAATGGAGATGTCTATGCCGCCCCCGATCATGACGATACACAACCCGAGTGTCATGATGATCAGAGGTGCATTCAGGTTGAACAAGTCAAAAAACGTCTGAAACTGCAAAAAGCTGTTAGGAAAAGTGATGATTGCAAACAGATACATCAGAACAAATATGACTGCAGCTATGAGAAACAGAATATTCGAGTTCGATAATCTTGCTTTTGGTTTGATTACGTTCACAGATGCCATCCTATTCCTCCTTCTCTGCACTATTTGTCGTGGAAAGTACTGCACCTTCAGCAATACGTTCCGTACGTCGACTTGAAAGAAGACTCCAGGACCGCACCTTTGCCAAAGCTTTCGTGAAGAAAGCCCTGACCACAGGCGATGCAACTACCATGAGAATAATAATGAAGACTGCCTTGAAGACCTTGATCATCGCAGGGTCTATCTCCAGCCTAAGCAGAGTCCTGTTCAGCATCTCAATGGTATAGGCTCCGATAATAGAACCGGTAATGCTGAACGTACCACCGATAAGAGCGTTGCCTCCTATTGCCACGGCGAGAATCGCATCCATCATGATTAGCTTGAGCAAGTTGACGCTGTCGTGACGTCCTGCCTTGTTCACTGCGATGAAGCCTGCAACTGCAGTGCAGATTCCCATTATTAGAAAGGTCAGAAATATAATTTTCTTCGGATCGATGCCATTCAGACGTGCCGCATTCGGGTTGATCCCAACAGTCTCTACGTAGAGCCTGAGATTCGTAGTCTTGAACAGCACTGCAACGAGGGCGATGAAAACAACGGTCAGGATAATCGGTGTCTGTATCGGTACTCCCGGTATTACCGTGCCGATTTTATTCGATATCTCGTTTGCTAGAATGGGTGATACTTTCCCGTCGATCATAAAGGCTATAGACCGGCCACCAGTAAACAGTATGAGCGATGCAACCATCGGCTGAACCTTGAATATTGAAACCAGCGTTCCGTTGAATGCGCCAAGTGCCAACCCTACAACGCAACTGAGAAGGAACCCCACCACTATGGTAAGCAGCGTTACCTCATTGGCTTGCAGGACATACTGCACAAACACAGCAGAGGTGATCGTCGCGCTTTCCCCTATGCTGATGTCCTGTCCTCGAGAAGCGGCAGTTACCAACGTCATACCTATGGACAGAATGACCAGCTCAGAAGCTCCGAACAGGATATTTGGTATGTTCCCGTAGAATGCTCCGTTCACCATGGTTATGCGAAAATAATCGGCACCCTTTATCAGATTGATGATAATGAGCAGTGCCATAACCGAGAGGGGCAAAAACAGGTGAGAAACGTTCTTTTTCAATGTGCGCATTAGTTCTTTCCCCCGTGTGCTATCACGTTCATCACTTCGTTTTCCGTCAAATCCATTCCCCTGAGCTCTCCTACGATTTCACGGTCTTTCATGACGATCAATCGGGAACAGGTTCTCAGCATTTCCTCTATTTCTGAAGAGATGAATGTCAGGCTCATCCCTTTTTCAGCAAGCTTGAGCACAAGTTTCTGAATCTCGACCTTGGTTCCAACGTCGATTCCACGGGTTGGTTCGTCCAAAATAAGGTACTCTGGGTTCGTGAGCAGCCAGCGAGCCAGAATGACTTTCTGCTGATTGCCTCCAGAAAGGGATCTGATCGGCGTGTCTGAGGTCGGAGTCTTGATATTCAACTTCTTCATATACTCTGATGCAAATATCTCTGCTTGTTTTCTTGAAAACGGTTTAAAAAAGCCTTTCAGGACCTGCAAGGTCAGGATGATATTGTCGCGAACCGATAGGTCCTCGATTATTCCATCGCCTTTGCGGTCTTCCGGTAAGTATCCTATTCCTTGTTTTATGGCATGCAGGGGTGTTTTGATTTTGACTCGCTTACCATACATTTTGACTATGCCACCAGTGACCTTGTCTGCAGCAAAAATTGCACGGGCACTTTCACTGCGTCCAGAGCCGAGTAGTCCGGCAAATCCGTTCACTTCACCCTTTTGTATGGCAAAGTTGAAGGGCCTTACCCCTGCGATACTCGAGAGCCCCACTCCTTCAAAGACAGGGATGGGAGTCTCAGATACAATTGGCTCATGTTTTTTTAGTTTCGTGATATCCTCAAGTACATTCCCCAGCATCTTCGAGATAAGTTCGATTTGGGGAAGAGCGGTTGTTTCATATTCGCCGACCAGCTTTCCGTTGCGAAGCACGGTAATCTTGTCGCTGATTTCGTATACTTGCTCGAGAAAGTGGGTGATAAAGATAATTCCCACTCCCCGGTCTTTCAGCTCACGCATGAGCTCAAAGAGTGTATGGACCTCGTCTTCGTCAAGAGAGGATGTTGGTTCGTCCAGTATGAGAATTTTGCAGTCCATATCGACTGCACGGGCTATTGCAATCATCTGCTGTACCGCAAGTGAACAGCTTGTAAGTTCTTGGGTTGCTCTTGCCGGAATGCCAAGGGAGTCGAGCAACTGTTCTGCCTTCTCGTTCATTTGCTTCCAGTTGATAATTGGGTTGTGGCTGCGACCGATAAACATATTCTCAGCCACAGTCAAATTAGGGCACAACATTATTTCCTGATAGACTGTACCTATTCCCTTGTTTTGAGCTTCCTGCGGCGTTTTGAAATGGATAGGTTGTCCTTGCAAAGTAATTATGCCTGCGTCTTTTTCATAAACTCCGGTTATAACTTTAATCAGCGTGGACTTGCCCGCTCCGTTTTCACCCATGACGGCATGGATTTCACCTTTTCGGAGCTTGAAGTCTACACGATCCAGAGCTTTGACCCCAGGAAATGATTTGCTGATATCCTTCATTTCGAGTATGGTTTCTGACAACAATCAAAGTTCTCCTTATACTTATTCGGTACAAGTTAATTGCGGTGTGCAAACTCTATCTGCCCACCGCACTATCCATATGACGTAGTTGTGATTATAAATTACTACAAATGCTTACCTTGTGATTACACCCTTGCCAGGATCTGCATTGATTCCCCATTTTGCGATGAGTTCATCAGTAATCGTGTCGGTAGTTAAGAGCAATTCTTCCTGATAGACAATTCCTCTTGGGATGTTTCCGCTCTTGATCCATTCTGAAATCTGAGCTGCTTGGCGTGGATTACATTGCATATCAGCATCCCAGTACCCAGCCTGTACGTTTCTAAGGGCAAATCGGTTAAAATCAAATCCAATAATCTTGACCTTGCCACCCTTGCCATGACTGATTCCTGCTGCGGTGAGGGCCTGGACAGCTCCTTGTGCCATACCATCGTTTTGTGCATAGATGACGTTGAAATCCTTGCCTGCCGCAATTGCTGCTTCAACAACTTTACGGGCTTCTTCAAGACTCCAGCTATCTCCACCTGTTCCATCGGCAACGATGTTGAGCTTCCCTGCTTTTGCGGCTTCGAGTACGGCTGCGCTGCGCCCTATTTCAGCTGCTGAACCCATCTGTCCACGGATAAGGATCAGATTGATAGGGTCAAGATCCAAACTCAATACCCATTCCACAGCTTTTTTGCCTTCATACGCCATATCAGACAGGATTGCTGCCTGATAATTTGACTCATCCGTATCAATCGCTCGGTCAAAGAGTATAACCTGAATACCTGCAGTCTTTGCAGCTCTCAAGGTGTCATCCCATCCAGAAGCGTTTGCTGCTGAGATTAAAAGATAATCTACTCCGTCTCGAATATACCCTCTCGCGGCAGCAATCTGTTCGCTGTTGTCCATCGTGTTGGTCTGTTTTGCATCATAGCCGTTGGCTCTTGAGAATACATTGTTCATGTCTTCAACATTAGCCTGCCTATATCCGGATTCTTCAGGTGGCAGATTGACAATACCCACCTTGATCAGGCCGGACTCTTTCTGAGCAGCCGCGAACAAAACTCCTCCTCCCACCAAAATCAGAACCATCAAAATGCATAGAGTTTTTTTCATGCTTTCCTCCTTTTAGAAGTCATAAAAATTTGGATGGCTGTTAAGCGGCAACGCCGCACCCATCGCATAAAGCCTAAGGTCTGAAATATGGGAAGTACATGAGGGATTCTATCGAGTTTGTTATGATATTTTACGCTTCCAAGGCGAGTTTTGAGAAAGGAGGAAAAAGGTACAATAATTTACTAAATATATTTGTTTTCTTACGATTCTTCTCCTATCAAAGAGTATCTTTTGCAAAAAGACACAGGTCTTGAGATATACAGTACAAACAGCATACGATATGTGCATGTTGGGAGATAAATATGATAATAAAAACGCAACGATTACTCCTTCGTCCCTGGTTGGAGACGGATGCAGAGAGTTTATATGAATACGCCAAGGATGCCGATATTGGCCCGATTGCTGGATGGCCCCCTCATGCAAGTGTAGAGGAAAGCCTATCTGTTATTAGAAATGTCTTCACGGGAGCAGAATGCTATGCAATTTGTGAGAAAGGGAGTGATCGAGCAATCGGATGCATTGAGCTTAAGCTGAAAGGGCATACCGATATGAGTGAACTCGATGATGAGTGTGAACTGGGTTATTGGATTGGAAAACCTTTTTGGGGAAAAGGCTATATTCCTGAGGCCGCTCGAGCGCTCATTCGTCATGGCTTTGAAGAGTTGGGAATGACAACGATATGGTGTGGTTATTATGAAGGAAACAGCAAATCCGAGCGAGTTCAAAAGAAACTTGGGTTCGTCTATCATCATAGCTGCAATGAAGTACCGGTGCCTCTTATGCATGAGACAAGAACAGGCCACACCAACGTTCTGACCAAAAAGCAGTGGTCGCTCTTATGAAAACAAGCTTTTAAGGCACTGATACGCTCCCTAACAAGTATCAAAAATTCGTTAGATAGAATAATTCACTCATTTCTGGGAAACAGTACCAACAACCTCCTGAGGTCTCAATATCGGGAGAGGCTCCCAAGTAATGAACGGGGTGATTCTTCTCTTGTAACGACCCAAGTCCTTGTAATGAAGCACCTCAAATACATCCTGTTTCGCTGGAAAATATTGATTTGCCCGATGATAGGAATCGTAGGATGGAATAATGCCTATATTATCCTGGGCAAGCAGTCGCCTCCTAACCGACTCAGGATTCGTTATGCTGATAGGCAAGCCTGCTTCATGGATTGCATACAGCATCTTCAGTGTCTCGGCAAAGCGAGTCCAAGCCTCGCCGCACAACTCGACGACAAAGCGATTATGTTGGCTGTAGCCAGGCCTGTACACCGCAAGCGTGATATGTGTGGTATTACCGCCCCGCTTGATTTCCCAAGGATGGCCTCCAATCCCTTTCTTGGGATGCTTGGCGTCAATCCAATCGGCAAACTCCTGCGGCGAGTCACCATCAATTTCCAACAGTCCATCATCACGACCATCAGCGAATATACGGTATAGTTCTCTGCCGGAAAGGTTTTCGTCCACCTTCTCATCTTCCCTCTTGGCGGCAATATAGGCAATTTTGCAATAGTTGAAATACACATTGGCTGTCAAATCCTCGTATTCTGTGTTCTCACTTCGACTCAGATACAGAGATTCCACCAGCTCAATGATTTTCTGTTTCTTCTCGGATCCCAGCTCAAGATCGAAGCGAAAGTAGTCAGGAAAGGTTGCACGAATCAGAGCATGAGGGACAATGCCCTTGCGGTATTCCAAAGGATACTCAACTCGTACCCGCTTGTTGGCGGCAATCCAATCCTTGGCAACAAATTGTAACCAACTGCGAGCCGTATGTACCAATTTGGTCCAGCCGTTCAAGTCTGGGAAACGGTATTCAGGAAGTTCGTTGATGGAATTGGGCTTCTGCAGCTCAATCGGCTTTAGATCACCGGTGATATCAATGAAGACATAACTCTCCAGGTAGTTGACGACTCTCAGATAGTGCCACTTCCCATTCTCAGTAGGAAACAGCACGTTCCAAATATGATTCAAGGATTCCATTCTATATTCAAACATCTCCAACTCACCAAGGAAAGTAAACAATACTTCCTCGACAGATAGAGCAGTCTTCTGTTTCATGTTAGCAACCTCCTTAACAGTTATTCATCAGGAAGAAGATCCTTGTAATCAATACCAAGAGCCGGTGCAAGCTTCTTTGCCAGATTGACACCAAGGTTGCGTTTCCCATTCTCAAGCATGGAGAGCGCTTCTCGCTTGATGCCGACAAGCTCGGCCAATGCGGCTTGCGTCAAACCTTTTCTCTTTCGATACATCAGCAATCTTGAAGATGAACCATACACTGATGCAGTGTAGAAGGCTGCCTCCCTGACACACTCCTCTTCATCCCAGCTTTTCTCCTCAATAACCCGAATTTCGGGAAAAGCTTTGCGCAGCAATGCAAGAACCTCTTCCTCTCCACTTCTGATGATTAAATCGATGTCATGCTTATCATCGATAAGTCTCATGGTTCCTCCAACCTACGAGGTAATCGTGGTTTCAATACATTGATAGTAACTTATTTGTTACCTTTCTTCAATCAAAACAGCCCTCTTTTCAAAATTTATGCCTGATACACAATATTCGTTAGCTTCCAGAATTTTTGACACTCGAAGTCAAAAACGGCTCAATTCTTGCCCGTTTACAGCTTGATCAGACGGATGATTTCCTCAAAGGTCTTGCCGCTCTTGTCCATGGCA
>Ga0334885_1001005_pt1 | contig 39746 bp, 40 predicted proteins | sample GraSluR1_MG_8_FD_207233 | JGI IMG/M metagenome (GOLD analysis project Ga0334885, IMG submission 207233) | Sludge microbial communities from methane-producing bioreactor in Wageningen University, Netherlands - Granular Sludge_31_05-R1 | ecosystem: Engineered > Bioreactor > Anaerobic >...
CGCTGAAACAGTTCTCCCAGTCCACGTCCTAGCCCCCCGGGCCGTGCACTCATTGTGGCCACCCTCTCCGCGCCGACCTGACTGGTTCTTCCGCGCCACGCCGGGCGATCTCGCCTGCGGCCTTGACGTAGGCCTTGGCTCCCACCGACTGCGGATCGTAACCGAGGATCGTCGTTCCGTAGCTCGGGGCCTCGCTGAGACGAACCGACCGTGGGATGAGCGTGACGAGTGTCTGCTCGGGGAAGTGCTGGCGCACCTGCTCGCCGACCTGTGCCGACAGTTTCGTCCGGGCATCAAACATGGTGAGCAGAATCGTGCTGAGGTCGAGTTCCGGGTTGAGCTCTTCGCGTACCAACTGGATGGTCCGCATCAACTGAGTGACACCCTCCAGGGCGTAGTACTCGCACTGAATCGGGATCAGGATCTCGCTGGCCGCGACCAGCGCGTTGATCGTCAGCAGACCCAGCGAGGGTGGGCAGTCGAAGATGATGTAGTCGACGGGATGCTCACGCAGGTGGGCAGCCAATGCCTTCTTCAGACGCTGCTCTCGGGCGACCTGCGGGACGAGTTCGATCTCGGCGGCCGCCAGGTCGATGGTCGCCGGCACCACGGACAGTGTCTCGGATTCCGGCGACTGTTGCTGCACGCTCGCAATGGACTGGTGTTGCAGCAGCACTTCGTATGTTCCCGCGATGCCCGAATGGTGATCCACCCCGAGTGCCGTGCTGGCATTGCCCTGCGGATCAAGATCCATCACCAAGACCTCGAGACCGCCACGGGCAAGCGCTGCCGCAATGTTGACCGCCGTGGTGGTTTTACCTACGCCACCCTTCTGATTGGCGACGACGATAGTGCGGGTCTGCGTCGGAGGAGGTAGCTGCGTTTCACGTGAAACGGTGTCACCGCTTCGGCTGGACTTCATCCCCCGCCTGCCTCCTTCACCTCACAGGTCGCGTTTCACGTGAAACGCTTCTGACCCGGACCACGAAAGTCTCCTCAAGGCTAGCGGCTGCCCGCACCGCCTGCACGTCGGCGACCAAACGACGTTTCCGAAGAACCGCCTGGGCCTCGGCGACCTCCTTGTCGGCCGACGATCCCTTGAGAGCGAGCAACTGACCGGAGGGAAGAAACAGATGATCAGCCCACCCGACGAGCCGGCCAAGAGGAGCCACCGCTCGCGCTGTCACCACATCGAAGTGCTCGGTGCACTCCTCGGCCCGACCTCGCACAACACGCACCCGATCGCCCAGTCCCAACTCGGCCACGACCTCGGCCAGAAAGGTCACTCGCCGAAGCAGCGATTCCAGCAGAACCACAGACAGATCAGGACGGGCAATCGCCAAGGGGATCCCCGGAAGCCCGGCACCGCTGCCGACATCGACCACCGACGCTTCGGCAGGGATCAGTGAGGCAACCGCCACGCTGTTCAGCACGTGGCGATCCCACAAACGATCCGCCTCCCGCGGTCCGAGCAGACCCCAGTCAATTCCTCGATTTGCCAATATATCGACATATCGAGTTATTACCTCGAGACCGTCGCCGAAGACTTCCTCCAGGACGGCCTGCTCGACCACTCAGTCGGCCTTCCTGATGACGACGTAGCGGTTCGGCTCCTGGCCTTCCGATTCGCTGACCAAGCCGGCCGCAGCGACCACGTCGTGCACGACCTTGCGCTCGAACGCGTTCATCGCGCTCAGCCGCGCCGGCTCACCGGTCTCCTTGACCTCTACGATCGCCTCGGTCGCGAGTCCCTGCAACTCTGCACGACGCTTCTCACGAAATCCGGCGACGTCCAGCATCAGCCGGCTGCGCTTTCCCGTCTCCGTCATCACGGCGAGCCGGGCCAACTCCTGCAGCGCACTCAACACCTCACCATCGCGTCCGACCAGCACATCGCTGTCGGTGACGATCGAAACGTGGGCCCGATCGCCTTCGGTGAAGATGTCGATATCGCCGTCGAGATCGGCTATCTCAAGCAGCTCCTCAAGGTAGTCGGCCGCGACATCACCTTCGGTGTCGAGGATCTTCTGAATTTCTGCAGTATCCATCGTGAAATCTCCTGCTCTGGACGCATGTGGGGGCGAACCGAACGGCTGGCACCGGCCGGGTGCCGGAACCAGCCGTCTGCTCTACTTCTTCTTACGGGCAGCGCGGCTGCTGCGCTGCACCTGCTGGCGCTGGACGACCTGCTTGCCGTTCTCGTCCGGACGAACCGTCTGGCGATTCACCTGCTGGCGAGTCACGGCAGCATCGCCCGACCCGCCCTTCACCGTCCGGCTGCCCGTGTCGGAGGCATTGCTGGGCCGCTTGCGCGCCTTGTTCGAGCGGAGCCGCTCGATCTCCTTCGGGTCCTTGCCCTTGGCGACCATTCGCTCCTCCCACTCGATGTAGGCGGGAGTGTTGGGGGTCGGGTAGTTGCGAATGATCACGTACTGCTGCACCAGCGTCCACAGATTGCTGATGATCCAGTAGACGAGCACGCCGATCGGGATCTGCGGGCCGATGAAGATGTACATCGCCGGCATCAGGTACAGCATCATCTTCTGCTGTTGACCCATCGGTCCCTCGAACGCGGTCGGCGGCATGTTGCGACGCATCATGTGCAGCTGCTGGAAGAACAGCAACGCCGTCATCAAGATGATCATGATCAGCGCCAGGATCTGGGTGGCGCCGAAGCCGTTGTTCATCGGCAGGAAGGTGCCCGACAACTGCGCACCGAACAAGGTGGCATGGCTCAACGAGTCGACCAGATCCGGATTGTTCACGAAGAAGGTGCCCTTCGCGGTGCCTCGTGCGGCTCCGTACAGCACCTGGTAGAGGCCCCAGAAGATAGGCAGCTGAATCAGCAACGGCAGGCAGCTGGACGTCGGACTGACGCCTTCCTCCCGATACAGCTTCATCGTCTCTTGGCCCAGACGCTCCCGGTCGGCGCCGTACTTCTCCTGCAGCGCCTGGATCTTGGGTTGCAGAGACTGCATGGCGCGCGAGGAGTTCAGCTGCTTCGCGTACAGCGGCATCATCAGACCGCGGATGATGATCGTCAGTACGACGATCGACAACGCCCAGGTGAGGCCGGAGTCGGCCCCGAACAACGGCGCCCACATCCGGTGTGCCAGCACGATGAGCCCGGAGACGGCCCAATAGAGCGGCTGCATGATCGCACTGCCGATCCGGCCCAGATCGCTCCATAGACTCAGGAAAAGAAACGGATCAAAGTCCATCAGGTCGCCACCTCACAATTGTTGGGCGCGTGATCGCAGCCCCGGAAATGCTCGGGGTGCGCGGCCATCTCGGCCTCGAGAGCTGAACCGGGCACCGGATCGAATCCGCCTGCTGCCCAGGGGTGACAACTGGCGATCCGTCGCACGATCAACCAGGAGCCCTTGACGGCACCGTGTAGCTGCAACGCCTCCAGCCCGTAGGCGGAGCAGCTCGGGTAGTACTTGCACACATCTCCGTACAGCGGCGAAATCAGTTTGCGCCACGCCAGCACGAATCCGATCAGCAGATACTTCATCGGCGCCGCTCCAACTTGCGAAGGCTCGACTGCCACGCGCCCGCCAGGTCGTGCGACAGATCTGTGGAGGACGCGACTGCTGCCGGCAGCGCGCGCACGACCAACCGCGTTCCCAGCGGTGTCTCGTCCAGATGTTCGCGCACCAAATGACGCAACTGCCGCTTCACTCGATTGCGGGTGACGGCGTTGCCCACCTTCTTCGAGACCACGAATCCGACTCTTCGTTGTTCGTCGTCGACCGAACGTGCGTGCACCACAACACTCGGACGCGCCGCGCGCACCCCACCGCGGACCGTGGCATCGAACTCGCTCGACGCCCGCATCCGGGCGGCCACCGGAAGCACTCGTCAGGCGGAAAGCTCGGCCCGGCCCTTACGGCGACGGGCAGAAATGGTGGCTCGTCCTGCCCGGGTGCTCATACGCGCGCGGAAGCCATGGGTACGGGAACGCCGACGATTGCTCGGCTGGTACGTGCGCTTGCTCAAGGGAAGTCTCCGTCATTCGTTTTCGTGCATGCTTCGGGTGAAGCAAGATCTCGGGCCGTTACTTCTCGGAGGGCACGAGCCTCGCGGGCGCGCACTCGATCCGTTCAGGACAACGGCTTGTCAATATTACGTCAGGTCGTCAATGATCAGCAACAGACCCCGAAGACGGGTCTGCACCCCGACGTCTACTCGACACGCCGAACAACCTCAAACAGCTTGTCACCTCGTTTGCTTCCGGCCGCGGAAATGACTAGCGTCTACCGCCTGAAGCAACTTTTCCACAGCCTGTCGAGCTGGCCTCACCCCCCAAAGCCAACGAACCAGAGGGGCGGGATCCGTTGAACGGATGAGCCGCCGACATACCTGTGGAAAACTGACTTAGTGGATGCTTGGTTTACCCGCACCACAGGTGACCGATTGACGGCGTGAACAGGAGGCGAGTAACTAACGTGCCCAACGAGCATGAACTCACTCCAACCGATGAGACGCTGGCGAAGGCCTGGCGACACGTTCTGGATCAGGCCGACAAGAACTCCCGGGCCTGGCTGAAGAGTTCGCACCCGCTGACTGTGCACGAGACCATCGTCTTGATCGCCGTTCCTTCGGAGTTCGCCCGCGAACGACTCGAGAGTCGTCAGCGCAGCGAGATCGAACAGGCCCTGTCCGACTTCTTCCACCGCTCCATGCGGATGGCCGTCACAGTGCAACCCGACCTCGAGCTCGATCTGCAGCCGCCCGATCCGCCGGCCGCCCCGAAGGTCACTCCGACCGAGCTCACTCGTCGCGAGGCGGCTCCTGTCGTGACCAGCACCGCGCCGGCGGTGGAGCGTCCCGATGTCGACCGGCTCAATCCGAAGTACACCTTCGACAACTTCGTCATCGGAGACTCGAATCGTTTCGCGCACGCCGCCGCGGCGGCCGTCGCCGAGAGCCCCGGGAAGGCCTACAACCCGCTGTTGATCTACGGCGATTCCGGGCTGGGTAAGACGCACCTGCTGCACGCGATCGGTCACTACGTCCGCGACTATTTCGAAGACGCCCGAGTGAAGTACGTCAGCACCGAGGAACTGACCAACGACTTCATCAACGCAATCTCGGAGAACCGGACGACTGCCTTCCGCCGCACCTACCGTGATGTGGACGTGCTGTTGATCGACGACATCCAGTTCTTGGAGTCGAAGATCCAGACTCAGGAAGAGTTCTTCCACACCTTCAATACTCTGCACAACGCGCAGAAGCAGATCGTGATGACCTCCGATCGCCATCCCAAGGCGCTGGAGGCACTCGAGCCACGGCTCCGCAGCCGGTTCGAGTGGGGTCTCATCACCGATGTGCAACCACCCGACCTCGAGACCCGGATCGCCATTCTCAAACGGAAGGCGGCATCCGAGCGACTCCTCCTGCCCCCCGAAGTACTGGAGTTCATCGGTTCGCGAATCCAGACGAACATTCGTGAACTCGAAGGGGCCTTGATCCGGGTCACTGCATTCGCCTCGCTGAACCGCCAGGACGTCGACCTCAATCTCACCGAGGTCGTGCTCAAGGACCTCATTCCCACCGGTCCGGAAGCAGAAGTCACCGCGTCCACCATCATTCAGGAGACCGCTAAGTACTTCGGTATCGGTATCGACGATCTCATCGGCACATCCCGGACGCAGACGCTGGTCACCGCCCGGCAGATCGCGATGTACCTGTGCCGCGAGCTGACCGACCTCTCGCTGCCCAAGATTGGCCAGGAGTTCGGCGGCAAGGACCATACGACGGTCATGCATGCCGACCGCAAGGTCCGGCAGCTGATGCGTGAACGCCGCAGCGTCTACAACCAGGTCACCGAGTTGACCAACAACATCAAGCAGTCAGGTCACTGACCACCGCTTCGTCGATCCTTCGCTGAAACGCTGCCGGCCGCTCGCCGCAGCGTCCAACCACGCGCCCTCGCATCCAGTCGCTCGCGGGGTGTGGATAACCCCGTCGATCGGTTGACGACTCGGGGCTCGCGGGGGACGGCCGGTGGACGACCGCCCACAGCCCGGCGACTCGTCCACAGCCGAACCCAGACACGTGGGAGTTGACGCAAAACTGTCCACAGCCCTGTTTCCCGGGTCTGACCAGCACCGATGCGAGTTATCAACAGCTTCCACAGAAGTGATGACTACTACTGAAGATAACTACATACTCAGGGATTCGAAGTCAGAACTGTGGATCAGCATCCATCAACGGCGACCCGCCCGGCGTCGGTCCACCCAGAGCCGCGGCCGCTAGGATGGGGTACCGACACGCCATTGCCCGACTGGTCGTCCAACCCTCAAGTGCAGCCTCAACCCACGCTGCGTCGTGGGGGCTTGCTCGATATGATGCCAAGACAAGATTGGGCGCACCGGCGTGTCCCGGACGACGTGAGGACTAGCACCGTGAAGATTCGCATGGAACGCGATGTGATGGCCGAGGCGGTGGCCTGGGCGGCCCGCAGCCTGCCAAGCCGGCCGAGCGTCCCGATCCTGGCGGGTTTGCTGATCAAGGCGGACGCCAAGGGCGTCACCATGAGCAGCTTCGACTACGAGACCAGTGCGCAGGTGCAGGTCGAGGCTCAGGTCATCGACGAAGGCGAGGCGCTCGTCTCGGGCAAGCTGCTGGCCGAGATCGCCCGTAGCCTGCCGAACCGCCCGGTCGACTTCACCAGCGACGCCACCCGCGTCGAACTGGTCTGCGGCTCGGCTCGCTTCACGCTCCAACTGTTGCCGGTCTCCGAGTATCCCCAACTGCCCGAGATGCCGACCGCGGCCGGGGTGGTCGACTCCGACGACTTCGCCCGGGCGATCAATCAGGTCGTCGTAGCAGCCGGACGCGACGAACTGCTTCCGGTTTTCACCGGAGTGCGCCTGGAGATCGACAACGACGTGATCTCGCTGCTGGCCACCGACCGCTACCGGATGGCGCTGAAGGAGCTCACCTGGACCCCTGCCTCGAGTTCTGCCGAAGGTGCCGCTCTGGTTCCGGCCCGAGTGCTCAGCGAGGCCGCTCGGTCGATGTCCAGCGGTGAGCAGATCACCGTGGCGCTGTCCAACGCCGAGGCGGGAGAGGGTCTGATCGGTCTCGAAGGCTCGGGATCCGGCGGGGTGCGGCAGCTGACCACTCGTCTGCTGGGCGGCGAGTTCCCGAAGGTTCGCCATCTGATGGATATTCACCCGACCGTCACCGTGCGCTGCAAGACCGAAGAGATCATCGCCTCGGTCAAGCGCGTCTCGCTGGTGGCCGAGCGTAACTCCCCGCTGCGCATGCTGATCGGGGACGAGCAGATCGCCCTGGAAGCGGCCTCCGGTGACCAGGCGCAGGCCTCCGAGGCCGTCCCTGCACAGGTCGAGAACGTGGCCGGTGGTGAACTCGCGCTGACCGCAGCCGGGTTCAACCCGCATTACCTTGCCGACGCGCTCAACACCATCGACTCCCCCTACGTGCACTTCTCGTTCACCGCCGCCGGCAAGCCCTGTCTGGTGCGCGGACTCGACGAGATCGACGGTGATCCGAAGGGCGATTACCGGCACGTCATCATGCTGATGCGCCTGCCGAACTGACATCGTGTACGTCGCTCGTCTCGAGCTGCACCAGTTCCGCAATTACGCTCAGGCCGATGTGAGCCTGACTCCGGGAGTAACGATCTTCCAGGGCTCCAACGGCCAGGGTAAGACCAACCTCGTGGAGGCGGTCGAATACCTCTCGCGGCTCGGTTCGCATCGGGTGAGCAGCGACGGGCCACTCGTCCAGGCAGGCACCGAGCAGGCCGTCATTCGCGCCGAGGTGGTCGCCGGTCTGGACGACGCTCGCCGTCTGCTGCTCGAACTGGAGATCAATCCGGGGCGCGCCAATCGGGCCCGGATCAACCGGGGAGCTCTCCCCCGCACGCACGATCTGCTGGGTGCACTGCGCACTGTCGTCTTCTCGCCCGAGGATCTCAGCGTGGTCAAGGGGGATCCGGCCGCCCGCCGCGGTTTCCTCGACGATCTGGTGATCAGCCGGTGGCCGCGCATGCTCGGGGTCAAACAGGACTACGAGAAGGTCGTCAAACAGCGCAATTCGCTACTGAAATCGCTTGCCACCGGCCGTTCGGATGCCGACGCGGAGTTCACGCTGGAGATCTGGGACGCCCAGCTGATCAGCTATGGCAGCGAGCTGCTGGCGGCTCGGCTCGATACCCTGGCCGACCTGGTCGGACCCGCCCAGCAGGCCTATGCGCAGATCGCGCCGGTGAACAACCTCGCGACTGCGTCCTATCGGGCCGGATTCGCGCTGCCAGCCGATCCGGCCGAGCTCGCGGAGGCATTCCGCTCAGCGTTGGCCGACCGTCGTCGCGAAGAGTTGGCTCGTGGGCTCACCCTGGTCGGTCCGCACCGCGACGACCTCGCCCTGACGATCGGTGAGCTGCCAGCACGCGGGTACGCCTCGCACGGCGAGTCGTGGTCGCTGGCATTGGCGTTGCGGCTCGGGGCTTTCGAGCTGTTGCGCGCCGACGGCATTGAGGCGGTGCTGATACTGGATGATGTGTTCGCCGAACTGGATGCCACCCGCCGCGAGCGGCTGGCCGTGGCCGCCCGCGATGCCGAGCAGGTGCTGGTGACTGCCGCGGTCGGCTCGGATGTGCCCGAGCTGCTCGACGGCAGTCGCTTCGAGATCACTGCCGGCCAGATCGCAACCACAGCGTTCTCGAGCCACCGGACCGATGATGTCTGAGCCTCCTGGTGGCCGGTTCGGCGACGGTTTCGATGAGCCCGTGGATGAGCCCGACGACATCGCGATCTTTCCCGAGCCACTGGATACCGGCGATCATGACCCGTTGGGCATCGAGGTAGCCACCCGGATCGCTCACGACGCGGCCGGCATTCTGCCGCCACCGCGAGGTGTGGGTATCCGGCGCCGCCGCCGGCGTCCGCAGATGAACGAGCAGCGTTCCGGCGCAGGTCCCGACGCTCGCGATCCGCAACTGCTGGGTGACGCATTGAATCGCCTGGTCAGCAGGAGGGGTTGGAAGACGCAGGTGGGATTGCGCAGGATGCTGGAAGCCTGGCCGCAGATCGTCGGGCCGGTCAACGCTCAGCATGCGCAGCCGGCCGGTTTCGCCGACAAGGTCTTGCTGGTGCGGGCCGAATCCACCACCTGGGCGACCGTGCTGCGCCAGATGGCACCGCAGATCGTGGCCAAGCTGAATGCCGAGCTGGGTGAGGGCTCGGTGGTGCGGATCGACGTGCGCGGGCCCGCCGCGCCCAGCTGGTCGCATGGGCCCAGATCGGTCAGGGACGGCCGAGGTCCCCGCGACACGTACGGCTGAGACCTTCGGACCAGCCCGCACCGGCACGGCTGCCGGCCAGCTGGCTCACGCCCACCCATCTGGTCGGCCGATCAGGTGAGCGGACCGGTCCGGCCTCTAGACTGAGCGCCAATGTCTTTCGCGCGTGCATGGTGGGGCCAGCTCACAGACCTGACCAGCCAGACCCTGCGGGTCTGGTGGCAAGTGCTGCCCAAGATCCTGATCGCCTGGGTCAGCGGATGGCTGGTCTACCGGGTGGCACTCACGTTGACCGCTCCGATTCAAGAGACCCACCCCTGGTTGACGGTGGCGATCTTCAGTTGCGGACTGGTCACCCAACTGGCCGCGATCATCATCGCCATCCGGATAGCCGGGCAACCCGCCGGACTGTGGGAGACGCTGCCCGCACGGGCCGCTGCCATTGGACGAGACGAGCCGCTGCTCAAGGTCGTCAGTCTCTCGTTGCTGCCCTTCGTCGGTGTCTACTCGGTCTTCAACGGGATCAACGAGGCCACATATCAACTCTTCGTGCACGGCGCGCTCGAATCGTCTACGGTCCTCAACCCACAATCGGCCACTACTGTGCTTGACCCGACCACAGCCCGGCAACGGCTTACCATCGGCGCTGTGCTGGTCGCCAGTTACCTGCTGCGCCGCGGTCTGGAGGCCGCCGCCGAGCGCACCGGACGCTGGGCGTTCGGTCTGGGTGGTGCACTGGTTGAGGGCTTCTTCTCGGTGGTGTTGATCTTCGGCGGTTCCCGGATGCTCGGCGATCTCGGAATCTGGCTGCGTGAGCGGGTCTTCTACGGCTGGCTGCTGGAGGGCAAGGATTGGCTGCTGGGCATCCTGGCGTCCTTGCATATCGCCATCCCTGCCTTCCTGAGTTGGCTGTGGCAAGCATGGACGCTACATCTTTGGCCGCTGATCACCGACGCGATGCTGGCTCCGCTGCTCTGGCTGGCAGTCACCGGACTGGTCTTCGGCACCTACACGCTCTCGGCTGCCGAACTGTGGGAAAAGGGCCGTCAAGACGGCTTTGCGGGACCATGGTCGCGACGCAGCCGGCGGCTGGCACGTCTGGAATCCCGCGGTCTTTCGGCCAGTCGGGGCAGCCAGACCGTCGTCTTGGAGTTCGTCGAGATCTTCGTTGGCGATCTCGAGGCCCGCATCATCCCGTTCGTCCAATCGCTGCGACATGTGTTGCGGGTGGGTCTGCCGTTCATGGGGGCCTTCATCCTGCTCTACTCCCTCGTCTCGGCGATCCAGCCCCTCAGCTACCTGTTGATGCGCGATCTGATCGGCGGGAATGTGTTCGCCTTCTGGTTCCGCGTGCAACCCCCGCTCGATCTGCTCAGCGGGATGCTCGGCGAGCCGCTGCGTATCAGCCTGCTCGCGGTCGCCATGACCCTGACACTGAGCGCTGTCCAGCGCAGCGATTCCTCCCCGGCCGCAGCTGCGCACCAGCAGGCGCAGCTTGCGGTCCCGCCACCGACCCGGGGGTGGCCATCGATCGGCCAGCTCGTGAGCGCCATCGCACTGACCCTGGCCTGCATTCTGGCCGCGGGCGCGCTCACCAAAGCCTCCGACAGTCCTGCCGACACCGACCTCAGGTGGGCAGCTCCGGGGGAAACGGTCGACCTCCTGGCGGGCCAGCCGATGCGGGTGACCGGCCTGGATTCGGGTACCTGGCTGGAGATCCGCGGAACTGCCAGCCCCGGTCTGGTGACCGAGGCGATCTTCTTGGGCATCGACGTCGAAATGACCAGCCGGGCACGCCCCGTCGGTTCGATCCGATGCGAACTGCGGGCAGCCGGACGAGACGGAAACCCGCTGGTCGTCGAATCACCGGTCGATGGCCACTTCCTCACCCCGCAGCTCGGCTTCACCGAGCGCGTCCGCGTGGTATTCGAACGGCCCGTCGACGGCCTGGCCGGCAGCCGGTTGCACTGCAAGCCCATGGGTTTCTATCTGGCCTATGAGCCGGAGGTGGTCTTCGACCTCGGGATCGATGAGGCCCTGCAGACTCAGCTGGCATCGAATGCCGCGGGCATGGTCGTCCCCGACCCACAGTTCGAAGTGGCCCGATGACCGGCCGGCGGCGTGGCTTCTGGTGGATGCTGGCCGGCATCGTGATCGCCGTGGCGGTCGGCTTTTGTGCCTGGTTCGCCCGCGATCTCTTCCTTGCGCCAAGCGTGCTGAAACCCGGTGAGGGCTACACCGACCCGCTGGGTGTCACCTACACGGTGGTCTCCCGCGAGGTGCTCGACGAACTCCCCGACGGATCCAGTGGGACGATCCGGCCGGTGGCCGGCGCCGTCTTCTTGCGCTACACCGTCGCGGTCGACAATTTCGTCTATGTCGAACAGGACGATCGTTCCACCATCTGCAGTTTCGAACTACTGTCCGCGTCCGGTGATGTGTGGGAGGACAAGGCGAATTACGATCCGATGCGCGACCGGATCTGCCGGCTGGACAGTGACGAGATCACACCCAGCCAGCAGGTGGTGGCCAGTTTCGAGGTGCCCGAGCAGCTGGTCGACCAGGCAGTCGGGCTGATCTCGAATACGGTCACCTATGGGCTGTTCCCGGTCATCTCGCCGGCCCGGTGAGGTGCCTCAGCGGGCCACCTGCGTCAGCGGCAGCTGCACCCGGTAGCCGTCGGAGGAGGCGTTCCAGGTCTTGGACGTGTCCTGGTCGTTCTTCACATTGCTCTGCTCGGTGAATTGCAGCCGCCACAACAGCACGGTCACGGTGTCTGCGTCGAGGGCCGCCAACGGAAGGGTGAAGCGCAGCACGCAGGCCACCGCGGGCACCCCGGGCGACAAGATCTGCCGCGTCTGGCCGAAGTAGAGACCGTCGTCGACGCCGAGGGTCATCATCACCTCGGACGACAGCTGAACCTCGCCGTTCACCCGCACCCCGGCGAACGAGTTGCGCGCAATGGCGTAGTGAACCGTGCCGGCCGATTGCTCGGTCGTCAGCCGGCAGCTCGCCGGCACTTCGATCTGGGCCTCACCAGCGAAGTCGTAGCTGATCGCCTGTTGCACCGTCAGTTCGACCGGTCCGAGATCCAGGGGTTCGCCGGCCTGCTTGTCGACCAGGGTCTGGCGGGTCTGGAAGCCACCGGCAGCCCACAGCCCCGCAATTACCACCACGAGCGCCAGGACCGCCGCCAGCAGCACCTTGGCCGCGGTCGGCAGCCGACGCCTGGGCCCGGCAGGACCAGGCACACCCGCGGGTGTCTGGTCCGCTGCCGGCGGCGCCCAGGTCGGTTGCTCGGACGCTGGGGATGAGCGACGCGGCTGGTGAGCGGGCACCGCTGCGCCCGGCGACCGGTCGTCCGGCCAGATCGCGCGCCGTGGGCCCTGACTCATGGCAGTCAGTTTAGGGTGGTGGGGGCGACGAGTGGATCCGCTGTGGGCCTTTGGGAAGACCTTCCCCGGATATGGGACCGCCTCGAGGGGTCGATGAGGCGTCCACGATGCCTTGGCGGGCCCGACAGGCCCACTTCTGGGGCAACGGGGTGCCCATTTGGTGGGATCGCCAGCGCGCAGATGGTAAGATTTCCTGGTTGGGACGGGTCCGCCATGTGGGCCTGTGGGCTGTCGCCCACCGCAGCTGATGACGGTTCCGAGAACTACGAAGGAGCTTCTGCCGGTGAGTGATCTGGCGAATAGTCCGGAGCCCGAAGACATCGAATTCGGCCCTGAGGTCGAGATCACCGATGGCGCCGAGAATCTGCAAGTCGAAGGTGCCTACGGCGCCGCCGAAATCCAGGTGCTGGAAGGTCTCGAGGCCGTCCGGATGCGTCCCGGAATGTACATCGGATCGACCGGCGAACGCGGCCTGCATCATCTGGTCTACGAGATCGTTGACAACGCGGTGGACGAAGCCCTGGCCGGCTACTGCGATCACGTCACCGTCGAACTGCTGGACGGCGGTGGGTGCCGGGTGACCGACAACGGCCGCGGCATCCCGGTGGCCATCCACCCCACCGAGGGAGTCTCCAGCCTGACCCTGGTGCTCACCGTGCTGCATGCGGGTGGCAAGTTCGGCAACGGCGGATACAAGGTTTCCGGTGGCCTGCACGGCGTGGGCAGCTCGGTCGTCAACGCGCTGTCGGGGCGGATGATCGCCGACGTGCGCCGCGACGGCTACCACTGGCGGCAGAGCTTCACCCTGGGCACCCCGGACGCGGTCGTCGAGCGGCTGGAAGCCACCGACGAGACCGGCACCACGATCACCTTCTTCCCCAGCTCCGAGATCTTCGAGACGACCAACTTCAACTACGAGACGCTGGCGACCCGCTTCCGTGAGATGGCCTTCCTCAACAAGGGCCTCAAGATCGACATCATCGACCTGCGCAAGAACCACGTGGACGAGGATGGCCAGCCGCTCAGGGACGAGTTCAAGTTCGACAACGGCCTGGTCGACTACGTGCGTTACCTCAACGGTTCGCGCGATGTGCTGACCAGCATCATCGACGTGGAGGCCCATTCGGCCGAAATCGGCATGGGCCTGGAATTGGCCATGCAGTGGAACACCGGCTACAGCAACTCCCTGCACACCTTCGCCAACACCATCAACACCCATGAGGGCGGCACCCATGAGGAGGGCCTGCGCGCCGCGCTGACCACCACGGTCAACAAGTGGGGTGAGGCCTGGGGGCTGATCCGCAAGAAGGAAGACCGGGTCGGCAACGAAGACATCCGCGAGGGACTGACCGCGATCTTGTCGGTGAAGATCGCCGAACCGCAGTTCGAGGGGCAGACCAAGACCAAGCTCGGCAATACCGAGGCGCGCGGCTTCGTCCAGCGGGTGGTCAACGACCGCTTGGGTGACTGGATGGAGCGGAACCCCTCGGAGGGCAAGGAAATCGTCCGCAAGGCGATCTCGGCGGCCACCGCCCGCGTGGCCGCGCGCAAGGCCCGCGAGGCCGCGCGCAGCCGCAAGGGCCTGCTCGGCGGTGGCAGCCTGCCCGGCAAGCTGTCCGACTGCTCGTCCAACAACCCCGAGGAATGTGAAATCTTCATCGTCGAGGGCGACTCGGCAGGCGGCTCGGCCAAGGGTGGACGCAACCCACGGATTCAGGCGATCCTGCCGCTGCGAGGCAAGATCCTGAACGTCGAGAAGGCACGCATCGACCGGATCTGGGCGAACAAGGAGGTCGAGGCGATCATCAATGCGCTCGGCACCGGCGTCCACGATGATTTCGACATCAACAAGCTGCGATACCACAAGATCGTGCTGATGGCCGATGCCGATGTCGACGGTAGCCATATCCGCACGCTGCTGCTGACGCTGCTGTTCCGCTTCATGAAGCCGCTGATCGATCAGGGCCATGTCTATCTGGCGCAGCCGCCGCTATACCGGCTGCGGTGGACCAACTCCCCCCATGAACTGGCCTATACCGATGTCGAGCGGGATGCCCTGCGCGACGCCGGCAAGGCGGAGGGCAAGAAGCTCCCGAACGTCAATCCCATCCAGCGGTACAAGGGTCTGGGTGAGATGGACGCGTCCGATCTGTGGGAAACGACCATGGATCCCGAGGGCCGGATTCTGCTGCAGGTGACGTTGGACGATGCGGCGCGCGCCGACCAGATGTTCGCCATCCTGATGGGCGAAGACGTCGAAGAGCGCCGCTACTTCATTCAACGCAACGCCAAAGACGTTCGCTTCCTCGACATCTGACAAGGGATTACAGGTAGATGACAGAGACCCCACAGGGCCCGAACGGGCCCGACGAGCCGAACGACTCCTTGGACGACGACATCCTCGGTGGCAACGCCGAGGGTGGCCGCACCGGAGGCAACCCGGCAAGCACCGAAGATGCCGCGACCCAGGCCGACGGCAAGATCACCGAACCGCGCAAGGGCCTGATCGAGCAGATCGACCTGCAGACCGAGGTGCAGAACTCCTATCTCGAGTACGCGATGAGCGTCATCGTCGGGCGCGCGCTGCCCGATGTGCGCGACGGTCTCAAACCGGTGCACCGCCGAGTGATCTACGCGATGTACGACGGTGGCTACCGTCCCGACCGCGGCTGGAACAAGTGCTCGCGTGTCGTCGGCGAGGTCATGGGTCTGTACCACCCGCACGGTGACTCGGCGATTTACGACACCTTGGTGCGCTTGGCGCAGCCGTGGGTGATGCGTGCACGGCTGGTGGCCGGTCAGGGCAACTTCGGTTCGCCGGGCAACGACCCGGCAGCGGCCATGCGGTACACCGAGTGCAAGATGGCGCCGCTGGCCATGGAGATGGTCCGCGATATCGGCGAGAACACCGTCGATTTCCAGGACAACTACGACGGTCGCGAGAAAGAACCGACCGTGCTGCCGGCCCGGTTCCCGAACCTGCTGGTCAACGGGTCGTCCGGCATCGCCGTCGGGATGGCCACCAACATTCCGACGCACAACCTGCGCGAGGTCAACGAGGCCGTTCAATGGTCGCTGGCCCATCCCGATGCGGCTCCCGAAGAGCTACTGGCGGCCGCGATGGCCCGCATCAAGGGGCCGGACTTCCCCACTGGTGCGCTGATCGTCGGGCGTCAGGGCATCGAGGATGCCTACCGCACCGGGCGTGGCTCGGTGACGATGCGCGCGGTGATCAACATCGAGGAGGACGCCAAGGGACGCACGTCCCTGGTGGTCACCGAACTGCCGTACATGTGCAACCCGGACAATCTGGCCCAGAAGATCGCCGACCTGGTGAACTCCGGGCGCCTGACCGGTATCGCCGACATTCGCGACGACTCCTCGGCTCGCACCGGGCAGCGGCTGGTCATCGTCCTCAAGCGCGACGCCCAGCCGCGCGTGGTGATGAACAACCTCTACAAGCACACCCAGCTGCAGGACACCTTCGGCTGCAACATGCTGGCCCTGGTGGACGAGGTGCCGCGCACCCTGCGGCTCGATCAGTTCATCTCCGAATGGGTCACCCATCAGCTCGAGGTCATCCGCCGGCGCACCCAGTACCGGCTGGATGAAGCCGAGAAGGCCGCGCACATCTACCGCGGCCTGGTCAAGGCCCTCGACATGCTGGACGAGGTCATCGCGCTGATCAGGCGCTCGCCGAACTCGGAAGCCGCCAATATCGGCCTGCAGGGCCTGCTGGACATCGACGAGGTGCAGGCTCAGGCGATCTTGGACATGCAGCTGCGCCGGCTGGCCGCCCTGGAGCGTCAGAAGATCATCGACCGGCTCGCCGAGCTGGAACGCGCCATCGCCGATCTGCTCGACATTCTCGCCAAGGAGCATCGCCAGCGCGAGATCGTATCCACAGAGCTCAGCGAGATTGTGGAAAAGTACGGAGACGACCGGCGGACGCAGATCATCTCGGCCGACGGAGACATGAGCGACGAGGACCTCATCCCCGATGAGGAATGCGTCATCACGCTCACCCGCGGCGGCTACATCAAACGCACCCGGATCGATCAGTACCGCCTCCAGAAGCGAGGTGGCAAGGGGGTTCGCGGGGCATCGCTGCGCACCGAGGACCAGGTGGACGCGGTCCTGACTGCGATGAGCCACGACTGGCTGGTCTTCATCACGACCATGGGCCGTGCCTACCGGATCAAGGCCTGGCAGGTACCCGAGGGTGGCCGCGACGCCAAGGGCGGCCATGTGGCGGGCCTGTTGAGTTTCCTGCCGGACGAGCGGATCGCGCGTGGCATCGTGCTGCGCAGCTACCAGGACGCCGACTACCTGGTGCTCGCCACCCGTAAGGGTCTGATCAAGAAGACGGCCTTGTCGGCATACGATTCTCCGCGCCAGGCCGGCCTGATCGCGGTCAACTTCCGCGACCCCGACGATGAGCTGATCGGTGCCGAACTGGTCAACAACAATGACGACATCCTGCTGCTCAGCCGCAAGGGTCAGGGCATCCGCTTCACTGCCGACGATGAGCAGATCCGTCCGATGGGACGCACCACTTCCGGGGTCACCGGGATGCGTTTCCGCAAGGGCGATGAGTTGCTGTCGATGGCGATCATTCCGGCCGAGACCGACGAGGATTCGCAATACGTCTTCACGATGACCGACGAGGGCTACGCCAAGCGGACCGCGGTGTCCGACTTCCGGCTGCAGAACCGCGGTGGCCTGGGTGTGCGGGCGATGCGAATGAAGGACGACCGGGGTGGCCTGGTCGCGGCGCTGGTGGTCAGCGAGGACGATGAGATCATCTCGTTCAAGGCATCGGGGCAGGTGATCCGCAGTTCGGTGGCTGATGTCACCCCGACCGGACGCGACACCATGGGCGTCAAGTTCGTGGGGCTGCGCGCCGATGATCAGGTAGTTGCGGTCACCGTGAACTCCGACCGTGCGGATTCGGCCGAGGAGACGACCGATGCCGAGGCAGGTGGTAATGGGGACGACCAGGTGCCGGCCGAGACCGTCGACGCAGCGGCCGGTGACGAGTTCGAGGACGGCTCGCAGGAGTCGCACGATGCGGGCGCGCCGGATGACGTTAGTCTTGGACGGGACATAGACGCCGATCAGGAGGCAGCCGATGAGTGAAGACAATCAGGTCACTACGGCCATTCCGAGGACCCTGGACACTGATGCCACTGTCGTGACTCCGAAGCCGGATGCGCCGGCGGCCCCGAGCGCGAGCGACGAGACTCGCGTGAACCCGAAGATCACCCCCGAGGTGATGGACGCCGAGTTGGCCAGGGCCGAACAGGCGGCGAAGGCTGCCGCCGGTCCGGTGCGGGATCGCACGGGGCGGGTGAAGACGACCAGCAGCGGAGCGGTTCGTCCGGCTCGTAAGGCCAGACTGCGGATTGCCAAGCTCGACCCGTGGTCGGTGATGAAGACGGCACTGATGTTCTCGGTGGCCGCGGCCATCATCTTGTTCGTCGCGGTGGCGCTGCTCTGGTCGGTCATCGAGGCCTCCGGCGCGCTGGACACCTTGCAGGAGACCCTGAACTCCTTGCTGGGCAACCCGGACGGTTCGGGCACGGTGCAGGTGGACTCGTTCATCGACCGCTGGCGTGTGCTGGGCTTCACCGCCATCGTCTCGGGCATCAACGTGATCCTGCTGACGGCGCTGGCGACCCTGGGGGCGTTCTTGTACAACCTGTCCAGCTCGGTGCTGGGCGGGCTGGACGTCACGCTGGCCGAGGACTGATAGCTTCTGCAGCAACAGCAAAGGGGTGATTCGCGACCGGGATTATTGGTCGCGAATCACCCCTTCTGCGGTGCTCGTGGGTGGATCAGTTCAGCAGGTTGAGCTTCCACGGATAGCGGTACGGCTGCCCCTTCGACGCCTGAACCGCAGCGATGATGCCGAAGATGATGGACGCGAGGACGCCGACGATGATCATCACCAGGCCGAGTGGAATCAAGATGATGGTGAGGCACAGCAGCCCACCGACGACCGAGACCAGCCACATGGTCACCTGGAAGTTGAACGCGTCGGCCGACTGGTGCCGGACGAAGGGGTCCTTGTCTTTGTAGAGCAGCCAGACGACCAACGGCCCGACGATCGACAGCCATCCCGCCGAGACCGCGGCGGCGATCGGTCCTGCGAGGTGGGCAAGCATGGCCGCGGTGCGGGACTCGCCAGAGCCGGCGGCCGGAGGAGCGGAATAGTTCGTCATGGGCTCAAGCCTGACGCGAGCACGCAGGAGCACACAAGCCGTCTCAGCACGGTTCAGGGAGAACTCCAGTGATGGGCGCGTCTTCCCTCACCGGATTCGCCAGCGTCGTTGATAGCTTTCATGCATGGACGAACTCTTCAGCTCTCTGCCAGTTCGCAGAATTGAGGAGCACCGCCTCGCCCCGCTTTCGAAGGACGTTTGGCCGGCTACGATTCCAGCGGTGCGCCAGATACTCGACGAGGGCCTCGATCTGTCCCGATTGACGGTCTTCGTCGGCGAGAACGGTACCGGAAAGTCGACGATCGTCGAGGCTCTCGCACAGGCATTCGGGCTCAATGCTGAAGGAGGAACCCAGAACGCGCTTCACCATACGCAACGAACCGAATCCACATTGGCGGAGCATTTGCAGCTCACCCGCGGCGCAGGCGGCTCGAAGAAGGGCGTTTTCTTGCGAGCAGAGACCATGCATAGCCATTTTGCCTATCTCGACTCTGTCGGACAGTCCGGACGCCACAACTTTCAGAGCCATGGCGAGTCTTTCCTCGAGTTTGTTGTCTCGCGTTCAGGTATCCGCGGGCTGTGGGTGTTTGACGAGGCCGAATCCGCACTTTCGTTCAACAGCAGCCTCACCTTCCTCTCTGTGGTCACCGATCTGGTCCACGACGGTTCGCAGGTGGTCATCTCGACGCACTCCCCCATCTTTGCTTCGCTTCCTGAGGCTTGCTTATATGAAGCCGGCGAATGGGGGCTGCGGCGCCGCCGCTACGACGAACTCGAGTTGACGCAAAGCTGGCGCCTGTTTCTCGAGGCGCCCGAGAGGTTTCTGCGATACCTCGGCTCTTGAGGAGCCCCGGGCAGGTATCGACACGACCCGAGTTGAGTCCGCAAAGCAGTATGCGGTAGTGTGATCGCTCGGTGCTGATCAATGAAGCATCGGTGCGGGCCTATAGCTCAGTCGGTTAGAGCGCTTCCCTGATAAGGAAGAGGTCACTGGTTCAAGTCCAGTTAGGCCCACCTACAAATGTGGCTCCGACAAGGACTAACTCGTTCGGAGTACGATGCCGCAGACGATCAGCAGACCATGCCACTTCCGCGCGTGATTGTCACTTCCTTCCGAGGGAGGCAGAGGCGACCGCATACCTCGCCACCACCTCCATGTCGACCTCTACTCCGAGACCCGGCCCGGCCGGCACGTCGAGGTAGCCCTCGCGAAGAACGAAGCCAGACGTGAGGAGTTCGTCTCGCAGTGGGTTGCGTGAGCGGTCGAATTCGATCACCGGCTCGTTCTGGGCAGGCACGGCGCGGTGAGTGTAGGGCGCCAGGGGCAGCGCCGCGCAGACCTGTAACGCAGCCGCCAGCGCCACCCCGGATCCCCAGACGTGCGGGATGAGGCGGAGGTTGTGCGCGGAGGCGAGCGCCTGGATCTGCCGGATCTCGGAGATCCCGCCGCAGACGCAGACATCGGGCTGCAAGATATCAGCGCAGCCGGCCGCGATGAAATCGCGGAAGCCGTAGCGCGTGTACTCGGCTTCACCGCCGGCGATGGGAACGTCCACCCGCGCGCGCACCCGAGCGTAGCCTTCCCGATCCTCCGGCGGAACCGGCTCCTCGAAGAAGCTGAAATCCGCAGCCTCCAGCACTCGTCCCATCTGAATGGCCGTCGCGGAGTTGTACGCGTGATTCGCGTCGGCGAACAGCACGAAGTCATCGCCCAGCACCTCGCGAACGCGTTCTACCCGGAGGGCATCCTCGCGGACCGGCAGCAGACCGAGCTTCATCTTCAGCATGCCGAAACCCTCGGTTGCGTAGCCACGCACCAGAGCCTCGAGCGCTGCGAGATCGCGTTGCGGCTCGAAGTCCACTGTGGAGTAATAGGCGCCGGTGCCATAGGCGCGCACCCGCTCCCGGAATCTGCCGCCGAGCAGGGACGACACCGGAGCGTTGTACTGCTTGCCGAGCAGATCCCACAGGGCGATGTCGATTGCGCTGAGGGCCTCGATGTAGCTGCCCTTCTGCCCGAAGTCGCGAGTGCGGCCGTAGAGGGTCTCCCACGCTGTGGCCGGAGCCACCTCGTGCATCGCGATGAGCTGCGGGCCCAGCACGGCGTCGATGCAAGCCTTCACGGGTTCGGCCGGTCCGTATTGCCCGCCCTCGCCCCAGCCCACCAGTCCGTCGCTGCTTGTCAGCCGGACGAGTAGCGAGTTGCGCTCCGGGAACTCGGCCTGCGATGAGTAGAAGCGGGCTCGTCCCAGCGGTGTCTTGAGGACGTAGGTGTCGACGCGTTCGATCTTCATCGGGAGCCCTCCAGGTCGATCCTTGACCGTTTGTCGGATGAGGTGGACTCTATGGTCCAGCGCAGTTGCACACAACACCACCGGTCGCGTGCCATCCGCCGCCTTCGGCGTGCGTGCTGGCCCACGAAGCACGATGCTCCACGAGGCTAAAGCTCACCCCTGTCGGGCCTTGAGACGGGGATTGCGCTTGTTGATGACGAATACTCGGCCACGACGGCGGACGATCTGTGATCCGGGCTGCATATTGAGCGACCGGAGGGAGTTGCGGACCTTCATGATTGTTCCTTCTGTGTCGATATCTGTTGGTGTTGATCTGCCTGCGTCCGCGCTTGGCGGACGGCCCGCAGGTCAGGCGATTCGATCGATCGGGCCGAGCCACGCCTCGAAACCATCCCAGCCCTCGTTCCAGATCCAGCCTCGGGTGGCCATTTCCTGGTCGGTGAGCAGGCTGCGGGCGAATGCTGCCTCGATGGCCGTGCGCTCGTCGTCAGCATCGTCAATCCCGGTGACGACGATGCGGGTGAACGGGCGTTGACCGAGTTCCCACTGGCGCGTGCAACCGACACTCGCCTGGCCACCTGCGCCGTCCCAGGCGCAGACGTCATGGGGACGGGTGGGCAACCAGAAGCATCCACGTGAGCGCCGGGGACCGCTGCCCAAGGTGGCGAGCTCATCGCTGAACCGTTCCGGATGAAAGGGTCGATCCGAGCGCAGATCGAGGCGCCAGACCGCGTCACCGGCGAGCGGCGGAAGGTCGGCTGTTCGGGTCTCACTGACCCAGGCTTCGGTGGCAGGATGACGGTGGATTCCCGGGGTGAGGATCGAAGCATCCAGCAGCGAAAGATCGTTGATCAGCGGAACCTTGGGTCGGGCAAGTGCCCTTATCAGGGCGGTCTCCTCGGCGCGGGGCGGCTCAGTCAGACACAGCAGGTCGGCGTACTCGACCATCGCACACGCCACTTCCGCGACTCCGCCGGTCGTCCTCGCCCGTTGCGAGGCCGCGCTCATCCAGGAGATCCTCGCCGAGCAGGTCCTCGGCAACCGTGCTGCCTTCGAGTGCGGTGAGAACAGCCGCGATGCGGATGTGCGGAGCGTTGCCGGGTGCCCATCCCAAGATCCGGCATACCTGGACAGCCTCGGCGGTCGCCGGTAAGCAGGCGATGATCCCGCTCCAGCGCTGCGTCGCGGCCAGCCGTTCGAGGGTCGGCACGATGTCTTCTCGAATAGCGCACGACACGCACGCATGATCCAGGTTGATCTGCTCGCATTCGAGGACACCGGTGAGATCACTGACCGTGCGAATCAGCATGCCGTTCTCGGAATCTATGGTGTGACGCACGGCCACGGCACCAGGCAGACCGAGCTGCACTGAAAGAGATGCAGCCATCATGGCGACCTCGTCGATGCCGCTGATCAGGACGACCGGTGTCTTGGGTTGGCTCAGCCGGCGCAGACCGTCGAAGCTCACTTTCGCTTCCCCCTGGTTCCGGGGGTGGCATGACCGTAGCGACGGTTGAACCTCGCGACGCGACCCTCGGTGTCGACCACCCGGCCGCGTCCCGTCCTGAAGGGGTGGCTGGCGCTGGAGACTTCGACATCGACGACGGGGTAGGAGACGCCATCCTCCCACTCGACCCGCGGGTGCTCGGCACCGAGCCGAACGACAATCGTGGAGCGGGTCAAGAACATCGTGTTCGCCGACCGATCCCGGAACACGACCGGTCCGTAGGCGGGATGGGTGTTTTGCTTCACAGCTGTCCTCCTCTTAGAATGAATGATAACGATTATCATTCTATGCACGAGGAAGCCATGTCTCGAAATTGCCAGGTCACGGGAGCGACGCCGTCGTTCGGCAACTCCGTTTCCCACTCCCACCGCCGGACGAGGCGACGGTGGAACGTCAACGTCCAGAACAAGCGCTACTGGGTCCCGTCACTGAGCCGTCATGTCACGCTTCGGGTGAGTGCCCGGGGTATCCACACTATTGATCAACGCGGTATCGACGCGGTAGTGGCCGATCTGCTGGCACGCGGGGAGCGGATCTAGTGGCAAAGAAGAGCCAACAGATTCGTCGAATCGTCAAACTGCGCTCGACGGCGGGCACCGGTTACACCTATGTGACCATGAAGAACCGACGCAATGACCCCGACCGGCTGGTGCTGCGCAAGTACGACCCGAAGGCCAGGCGTCAGGGACCCCCAGCTGGTCACCGACTCGCGCCAGCGGATTGAGGGCACTGGAGCTGTCCTGCTGGACCCAAGCGACGTGGCCTGCGGGGCGCTTGGTCGAGGTGACGTCGACGCGGTTGCCTCCGATCGTCAGGTGGCCGGTGGCGTCCAAGAGCCGGGACAACGAGCCGCAGACCGCAGCCGCTGTGAGCGATTTGCCCGAGCCTGAATGCCCGAGCAGAGCCACACTTTCGCCCGGAGCCACCGACAGGCAGACCCCATGGACGAGTTGCGTGGCTCCTGCACGCACCCTGAGGTCGTTGAGCACGAACGCGTCAGTCATTGAGCCATCACTTTCCAGCCACAAGGGGCGCGACGTTCCGAAGGTATCAGAATGATAATCATTATCGACAGTCGGGAGCAAGCCGACGCTGCTGCACGGCGTTGACCGTCCGTGGATGCGGACTCTTGACGCCAGGGACACCATGGATACATGGACGACACGCCGGCGTATGCGACCACGCGGCGCTATGCCCGGATAAGGGCTGTTGACTACGTCGAACGATATGTCGATGTGCCCCGAATGCTCGGCTACTGCGAGCAGTGCCCGATCTACGGGAAGGCTTGGTCATGCCCGCCCTTCGACTTCGATCCGTTGAAGGTCTGGGCATCCTTCGAGTGGTTCGAGATCGATGCGGTGCAGATCGAGTTCGCCGACGAGGAGTTGGCCAAGCAGCGCACCCCCACCCAGATCCAGGCCGCTGTTCGCCGCGCGATCGACCGCGAGAAGAGGCTGGCCGCCCGTGCGCACCGCCGTCGCGCGCGGCAGTATTCGCGCAGTCTGGCGGTGTCGGCCGGAGCGTGCGAGTTGTGTGAGCCGTGTACCCGCGTCCAAGGTCTGCCCTGCACCCATCCCGATCTCATGCTGCACTCGATCGAAGCGCTCGGCGGTGATGTGGTGGCGAGCGCCGAAGAGCTCTGCGGGCTGCCGGTAGCGTGGAGTGATGGCGCGAGAATGCCGGCATCAGTGCTTGTGGTGACCGGGTTGCTGAGCAGCGACGGGCCTCCGGATGACGGATCCGGGAATCCCGATCGGCCGCGCGACGAGATTGCCGGTACCGCTTCGGAATAATTGAGCATTCAACTATGTTCTGTAAGGTGTGAGCGCTACGGAAACGCCGCAGGCGCCCGAGAAGGAGAAACGACCATGGTTGACGCCGCCGCTCTGACTGGCAACTGGACTCTTGACCCCGTACACACCCGCCTCGGCTTTTCGGCCCGGCACGCGATGGTGACGAAGGTTCGTGGCAATTTCGACACGTTCGAGGGGACCGCATATACCGACGCCGACAATCCCGGCGCATCGCATGTCGAGGTGACCATCCAGGCCGACTCGATCAACACCAATAACGAGGCTCGCGACCAGCACCTGCGTACAAACGACTTCCTGGACGCCAAGACGTACCCGACCATCAGCTTCAAGTCGACCAAGGTCGAGAAGCTGGACGACGAGCACGTCCGCATCACCGGCGACCTGACCATCAAGGCCACCACCAAGCAGGTCAGCATCGACTTCGAGTTCGGTGGCGTCGCTCAAGACCCGTTCGGCAACACCCGCATGGGCTTCGAGGGTTCCCTGTCGATCAACCGCCAGGACTATGGCGTTGCTTTCAACGCCGCCTTGGAGACCGGTGGCGTGCTGGTCAGCGACAAGGTGGACATCGACATCGAGGTTTCGGCGGTCAAGCTGGTCGACGCCAACGCCTGAGCCGGCCGCTGTGGTTGAGACGGCTCGCGGATCGCAGGCGAACGAGGGTTCCCGTGTCCCACCAGCACTGGTGGGTGAAGCGGGAGCCCTCGTCGGCACAGCGTTACGGCGGGCCCTCTAGACTCGCCCCATGCCCGTGCAGTTGAATCAGGCCGACTTCGATCGTTGTGTCAACGAGGCGATCGATTCGATCCCGGACGCCCTGGTCTCGCTGATCGACAACTGCGTCGTCCTGGTCGAGGACGAGCCGCCCGAGGGCGAGCCTCTGTTCGGGCTGTACGTCGGGGTACCGCTGACCGAACGTGGGTTCGGCTACGGCGGAGTGCTGCCCGATCGAATCACGATCTTCCGCGGCCCCCATCTGAGGGCCTGTGAGTCAATCGATGAACTCGTCGATCAGATCCACATCACGGTGGTGCACGAGATCGCGCACTACTTCGGCATCGAGGACGAGGCCCTCGACGAACTCGGCTACTGAGCTGGTGGCGGCTTGGCGACCACCGGCCGGTGCCTGGCCCAGATCACCGCGGCCTCGGCAATGAGCGCCATGGTGATGAGCACGCCGACTGCTTTGCCCCAGGCTGATTCCACGAGGAACAGGCAGACCATCGCGATCAGCGTGGGGATCAGGTAGCGGGTGGTCCAGCCGATGTAGCCGCCGAACGAGGGCATCGCGACCTCACGCGACTCGGCGACCGACTTCACCATGAAGTTCGGGCCATTGCCGATGTAGGTGACGGCCCCGCAGGTGACCGCACCCAACGAGATCGCCTCCAGCCAGACCCAGGGCACCCCGGCCACCCGTGCCATGTCCGGCAGCACACTCGGGTCGGCGCCCAGCGTGTGGGCCATCTCGAAGAACGTCGCATAGGTCGGGGCGTTGTCGAGGAACGCCGACAACGAGCCCGAGAAGATGAAGAACGTGATCGTGTTCAGCGGCAGCCGGTCGGCAACCTGGGACAGATACTCCAGCGCCGGGATCATGGTGAGGAAGATCCCGATGAAGATGACTGCCACTTCGCGGATCGGCGCCCAGTTGAACTGGTTGAGCTCGAACCGGATCTTGCGGCTGCTGGTGAGATATGAACCGGCGGCCGCGATCAGGAAGACGATCTCGCGCCACGGGATGTAGTTGTGCCAGGCCGCGTGGCCCTCCGCGATGAGCTCCAGGTCGATGGATGGCACCAGCGCCACTGCTGCGATGATCACCGCGAACCAGGCGATGTTGACCAGACCCAGCAGTCTGATGGGGACGATCTCGGTCGCATCTGTCACCAGGTCGGCGGGGTCCTCCTGCGCGTAGGCCTTGGTGTCGAGCGCGAAGTAGATCAGCAGCAACATCGTGTTGATGAACGCCCACATCGGAAACAGATGGAATGTCCACGTGAACGGCACACCGCGCAAGAAGCCCATGAACAGCGGCGGGTCGCCCAGTGGGGTCAGCATGCCACCATTGTTTGCCACGATCAAGATCGTGAAGACGGCGGTATGTACCTTGTTCTTGCGCTCTTGATTGATATTCAGCAGTGGCCGAATGAGCAGCATCGCGGCGCCGGTCGTGCCGACGAAGGATGCGGCGATCGCTCCGATGGCCAGGACCACCGTGTTGTTCTTGGGCGTCGCTTTGATATCACCGGCCAAGAAGAGCCCGCCTGAGACGACGAACAACGCGAACAGCAGCAAGATGAACTGGACGTATTCGAAGACCGCGTGGCCCACCCGTCCCCAGTTGAGGAGAAAGCCGACCCAGATCGCCACCGGGACGCCCAGCCCCAGCGCAACGCCCAGCTGGAATCTCCAGTTCTCCCAGTGACCAGCGGTGGCGCGGATCAAGGGCATCAACGCGATGCTCAACAGCATCGCGGCGAACGGCAGGATTCCCCACCAGGGCACCAAGGCTTCCATAGCACTCTCTTGTGACTCGTTGCGCGGACGCTCGTCGGGTCGCCCATCGGACGCCATCATCCTACGGGATATCTTTCTGCTGCCTTCTCCGCATGCCTGTGGACAACCCGCGCCGGGCCGGGCAGTTATGCACAGATCTACCCACAACCGGCAAGTCACAGGCATGTTACAGCGAGTCGACAAGTGTGGGTAGCGAGCACCTGGACGGGCCGGGAACAGTCGAACAATCGGCGCCGAATCCGGGAAATACGGCAGGAATGGGGCGCATTTCTAGAGAAATCCCAAGAAAGCAGATAGAGAGCGCGATAGAAGTCGAGACGGCCCTGGCCGGCGAGCCAGAGTTATCCACAGATTGTCCACACTCTTGGTCAAGCCCTATATCTGTGGCATAAGGTGCTGTCACCGCGACCCCTCCACCCTGCCGCGGTGAAAGGGACTACACCCCATGGCCCTATCACGACCACGTCCTCCGACGGACCTGGCGCCCCCGCAGCGCCCAGCTGCGGTGCAGTTGCGCGCGCGCCGCAGCAACCGGCTCATCGTTCTCGGCGTGCTGTGCGCCTGCCTCGGTGCTTTGATCATGGCTTGGGTGTGGACCGGCACGCAGGAATCGCAGACCGTGGTCGTGATGGCGGCCCACGTGGCGCGCGGTGAACAGGTCGAGGCAGCCGATCTGACGACGACAACGTTGGGACGAGCCGACGGAGTCGCGGTGGTGTCCGCGGATCAGGCGTCCGCGCTTGTCGGGCAGTATGCGCTGGTTGATCTCCCGGCCGGCTCGCTGCCCGGCCCGGACGCGGTGGGGGTGCTTGTCGTCCCCGCCGGCCACGCGCAGCTGGGGCTGCGGCTTGCGGCCGGGCGCCTGCCCTCCCAGCCACTGCCGCCGGGGACCCGCGTCTGGCTGATCGCCGTGCCGGGTGCGATGGATGCGAACACCGGCCCGGGGGCCCAATACGAGGCCGTGGTCGCCTCGGCCCCGCTGGTGACCACTGATGGCAACGGATGGCTCGTCGACGTGCAGGTCGAGGAGTCGGTGGCCGGGCAGCTGGCTGCGCTGGCCGCGGTCGACCGGATCGCGATGGTACGCCGGGGTGATGCCTGATGCTGATCATCTGCGTATCGGCGGGCGGTTCCCCCGGAGTCACCAGCACCGCCCTCGGAGTGGCGCTCAGCTGGCCGCGTGGGGTGCTGTTGGTCGACTGCGACCCGCATCCCAGCCAGGCGGTGCTGGCCGGCTACCTTCGGGGCGTGTCCGAAAGCGGCCGTGGGCTGGGCGCGCTCGCCGAGAGCTACCGGGCCCAGCGGTCCGACTCGTCCGGGGGACTGCTGGAGCAGACGGTGGCGTTGGACGACGGATCTTCGCCTCAGCGCCGTTTCCTGCCTGGTTTCACTCACCCGCGCTCGGCATTGCTCTTCTCGGGCTACTGGGAGCGGCTGGTCGGCCAGTTCGATGATCTGCAGGCCGGTGGGATCGACGTGATCATCGACGCCGGACGCCTTGATGCCGACGGGCTGCCGTCTGCGCTGGTGGAACGCGCGTCCACCATTGCCGTGGTGACCAGGTCGAACCTGCCCGCCCTGGCGACCCTGCGGTTGGCTCTGCCCCAGCTGGCCGATGCCACGGCCTTGATCCCGGCGAGTCCGGCATTGGTGGTGGCAGGTGGGGGCCGGCCCTACTCCGCGCCGGAGATCGCCCGGCAGCTGGAGATGGCGCTGCTCGCCGATCTGCCGTGGGATCCCGCAACCGCCGCGGTGCTCAGCGACGGTGCCGTCCCGCCTCGCAAGCTGACCAACAGGCCGCTGTGGCGGGCGCTGCGCGGCCTGGCATTGCAGCTCGGCGGGCGGCCGGGCGTCCGTGGTCGGCGGACGACCAGAGGCCGGGGGGTGATCTCATGAATCCGCTCGGCAATACCCGTCCGGCAGCGGCCGTTCCGCGGTTGTACCTCGCTGAGGCGCTCACGGCATTGACTCCGCGTGTGGACAGCGAAATGGCGTCACCTCCGATCAGATCGGGCCGCAGCGCCAAGCGAGGCCAGCAGCTTGATGGTGTCGACTGGCAGGTGGTCGTCCAGCTGCGCCGGCAGGCCTCCGAGCAGATCGCGGAGAACTCACAGCACTGGGCCAACGAACACGGGCGCCCGATGTCCGCGGACGACCGGCGGATGATGGGCCGCTCGGTGATCGGCGCCGTCGTCCGCGAACATGCCGGGCGACTCACCCAGACCGGCGAACAGCTCTGGGAGCTGGCCATCGAACAGGCCTACGCTGCCGCTGTCGAGAATGCGATCTTCGGCTACGGCAGGCTGCAGCCGCTGTTCGAGATTCCCACCGCCGAGAATATTGAGATCCACGGCTGGGACTGTGTGGTCGCCCAGCACGGGGACGGTCGGCGCGAGGAGCTGCCGCCGGTGGCCGACAGCGACGACGAACTGATCGAGGCCATTCGCTTCCTCGGTTCCAGTGCCAGCCCGGCGCGAGCCTTCGATGATGCGCATCCGATGATGACGCTGGCCCTCGGCGACCGCTTCCGGCTGCACGCGATCGGTTTCGGGCTCAGCTACCGGCCGTCGATCGTGATCCGGCAGCACCTGTTGACCACCATCAGCCTCGGCGAACTCGCCGGTTGCGGCATGATGCCCGCCGATCTGGCCGATCTGCTGGAGGCCTGTGTGCTGGCTCGCAAGTCGATCGTGATCTCGGGCGATCAGGGCGCCGGAAAGACCACCCTGTTGCGGGCCCTGGTGGCCGCGATCCCCAGCACCGAACGAATCGGCACCCTGGAAACCGACTACGAACTGCTCACCCATCTGCTGCCCACCCGGCGCAATATGGTCGCCCTGCAGGCCAAGACCGGACTCGGGGAGTACCACGACGGACACAGTGTCGGCGAGTACACGGTCGCTGATCTGATTCCCGAGGCGTTGCGGCAGAACCTCTCGCGGCTGATCGTCGGTGAGGTGCGCGGTGGCGAAGCCGGGGCGATGTTCGAGGCGATGCAGTCCGGCGCGGGAACGATGTCGACGACCCACTCCCACTCGGCGGCCTCCACCATGGACCGGCTGGCGGCCCGGGTAGCCCAGGGCGGCGTGCTCGGGGTGAGCGAGGCCTACCGCCAGATCGCGCTCAATCTGCATCTGCTCATCCACGTCTGCCTGGTGGATGACACCTGGCGCGGCGGCACCCGCAAGCGGTTCATCAGTGAAGTCCGTGAGTTGACCGGGGCGGTGGAGAACGGTCGGCCCGTCACTCACCTCGCCTATCGGGCCGACGAACACGGGCGGGCACTTCAGTTGCAGCCCAGCGCTGAACTGCTGGGCGAATTGCGAGCCTTCCGGGGGCACGGATGAACGCCATCTATGTTGCCATCGCCGCCGCGATGATCATCGCGGGCATCTTCGTCGCGCTTGGTGGCTTCCTGCCTTCGGTTGCCGGCCACGATCTCTCGCTGAGCAGCCGCGCCAGTCGTCGCTGGGGTGGGATCCCGCGGCCGATGCGCTGGCGGCTGGCCGTTGGCATCACAGCGGGCATCGTCGTGCTGGCCTTCACCGGGTTCATCCCGGCTCTGCTGCTGGTGCCGGCGTTGGTGGTGGTGCTGCCCGAATTGCTGCGTGCCCAGCCCCAACCCGAGATCGAGATGCTCGAGGCCCTGGATCGCTGGATCCGGGTGCTGACCGCATCGGTGCGCACCGGCAAATCGGTTCCGCAGGCGTTGCGCGCCACGAGCAGCCAGGCTCCGGCGCTGCTCGTCGCGCCGGTGCGTGGGCTGATCGTCCGGTTGGACGACCGCTGGACGCTGCGCGATGGGCTCCAGGCAATGGCCGATGAACTCGATTCGGCCGATGCCGATGCGGTGCTCGCGGCGCTGATCCTGGTCGGCGAACGCGGCGGGGTCGGTGCGTCCGCAACGTTGCAGGCGCTCAGCGATTCCATCCAGGACCGGCTACGGGCGATGCGAGAAGTCGCGGCCGAGCGCGCCAAGCCGCAGTTCGTCGTCCGCCAGGTGACGGTCATCACGGTGGGCGCGGTCGGCCTCGGCATCGTCTTCGCGCCGAGCTACTTCCAACCGTTCACGACCGCACCGGGGCAGCTGCTGATGCTGGTGCTGGGCAGCTGCTATCTGGGCTCCCTGTACGTCCTGCGGCGGATCGCCACGCCGCGGCGCCGCGAACGCATTCTCGTCCGCCTGCAGCCGCAGGAGGTGATCGCCGATGCCTGATCCCCTGTTCGCGTCCGCCCTGTTGGGCGCTGCCGTCGTCGCCGTTGGTGCGTGGCTGGTCGTGTGTGCGGTGCTGCCCCGGACCATTCGACTCGGCGATGCGTTCGGAGTGCTGGCGGAGGCCCGTCCGGGAACAAGCCTTGATTCCGGTCCGGCACTGGTGGCCGATGCCACCTCCCGACTGGAGCTGTCGGGCGCCTGGCTGTATCAGCACGCCCGTCTGCCCCTGCCGGCCGGAACCGCGCGCACTCTGGTGCTGACCGGCCGCACCGTCGGCGACTACTTCTGCAACAAGCTGGTGCTGGCGGCGGGCGGGTTGCTCATGCCGTGGCTCCTCGCGCTCGCCATCCGCCCCCTGACCGGCGGCATGGGCATGATGCCCGCGGTCTTCGGGCTGGGCGCCGCGGTGCTCGGCTGGTTCTGGCCGGACATCGCGATGCGCTCCCAGCAACAGCAGACCAATGCGGATGCAGAGGATGCGCTCAACACCTATTTCGATCTCGTCGTGCTCGAGAGGCTGGCGAATCTGTCGGCGACGCAGTCGCTGGAGGCCGCCTCAAGAATCTCCGATGTCCCCGTATTCATTCGTCTAGCCGGTGCACTAGATAGGGCAAGACTTGAGCAGAGACCACCGTGGAACGACCTCTACCGGCTCTCCCAGGAGCTGGACCTGCCGGCCATCGCCGACATGGCCGATGTGATGCGGTTGGACGAACAGGGCGCCGCGCTCGCGGACGTACTCAGTTCCCGGGCCAAGGAGCTGCGCGATGCGCACCTGATGCGCGAGCTCACCCGAGCCCACCAGACCAGCGAACGGATGACCTTGTGGATGTCGATTCCGGTGATCGTCTTCGCGCTGATCTTCCTCGTCCCACCGCTGCTGAGCATTTCGGGGGTGGGCTGAGACCATGCTCCCGACCTTCGAGATCCCCGACAACCAGGCACCGATACCCCGAAACAGGAGGACGACATGAACGATATGGAGTTGGCCCGGCCGACCCAGGCCACTACCCCTCGCCTGCTGCACCGGGCGGTCGGCACCCTCATCGTGTGGCGTGCCGCCGTTCACCGCGATCAGCGAGGCCTTTCGCAGTCGACGGAGAATGCGGTGTTGCTGACCGGTGCGGTCGCCATCGCGCTCACCGTCATCGGATTGGTGGGCAATTATGTTGCCACGAAGCTCGGAGAGCTCGGCTGAGCGGGGGCCGGGTCGCAGCCGAGGGATGGTCGGCTCGACCCAGCTGGCCCTGCTGATGCCACTACTGCTGACGGTCATCTTCGCGGTGATCCAGGCGAGCATCTGGTTCGCCGGACGCTCCACCGCCCAACAGGCCGCGATGGCCGGAGCAGAGCGGGCGGCGTTCGCCTCGGCCCTCGCCGACGACGCCGAGCGCGTCAGCACCGAGATAGCCGAGCGCGGCGGCTTGGACGGGATCCACGTCGGGGTCGACCGGCAGACGCAGCTGGTGCAGGTGCGCGTCACCGGGCAGGTACCAGGCCTGTTGCCAGGTCCATGGACGGTGGTCGACGCCTCCGCCCAGCGGGTGAAGGAGGCATGATGCGCGAGCCGGCCGGCAATAGGCCGCGAACCGCCCGGGGCAGCGCCGCCGTCGAAGTGGCGCTGATCGTCCCGATGCTGATCGTGCTGGTGCTCGCCCTCGCCGGCGCATGGCGGATCGGCTGGGCGCGTGGCCAGGTCACCGAGGCGGCGGCAGCGGGCGCCCGGGCGGCGACCCTCGCCGGTTCTGCATCGCTGGCCGTCCAGCAAGCCACCGCCGCCATCGAATTCGATCTGGCAACGGTCGATGTGCATTGCAGCGCACTGACCGTGCAGATCGACACGGCTGCCTTCGGCACCGCGCCGGGCACCCACGGCACGGTCAGCGCAGAGGTCGGCTGCACACTCGATCTCGCCGATGTGCTGGTGCCAGGGCTACCGGGATCGGTACAGCTGGAGGCCCAGGCCAGCGAAGCCCTCGACGTTCTGAGGGAGCGGACACCATGAAAACCGCGATACGGATCGTCCGGGCCCTGGCAGCCCTGGCCCTGATGCTCACCGTCGTGATCGGCGGAGCCTGGGGACTGGTGACGGTCGGCCGCCTGGATACCATCTGGACCACCAGCTGGTCGGAGATCCTCACCCGCCCCGACGACGGAGCGTTGCTGCTCGGCATCATCACGATCGTCGGCTGGATCGCCTGGTCGACGGCCACGCTTTCGCTCGTCAGCGAGGCCCTGGCTGCCGCCACCCGCCAGCGCTGCCGGTTGCGGTTCCCGGGCAGCGAGGTGCTGGCACCGGTGAGCACCGTGCTGGTGGCTGCCGTCCTCGGGCTGATCGCGAGCCAGCCGGTAGGTGCAGCACCACACCAGATCGCACCCGCCGTTCCTGTTGCGGCGGCACAACCCGAGGCAGCACCACCACAGATCGTGCGGATGGGCGCAGCACCTGCCCAAGCCCCCGACGACGCCACCGGCCGCAGCGCAGCGCCGAACGCCCGGACTCATCTGGTGCAGGCCGGAGACGACCTGTGGTCGCTGGCCGAGCAGTACTACCAGGATGGTGCCCTGTGGCGTGAGATCGCCGCGGCCAACGACACCCTGCTGCTCGTCTCCACCGACCATCTTGAGCCCGGCATGCTGCTCGTGATCCCCGATCTGGCTGGCAGAGACGATGAGCCGAGCGTGATCGTGCAGTCCGGCCAGACGCTGAGCGAGCTGGCCTCCGAACACCTGGGCGATGCCGGGCACTGGCCCGAACTGGCCGCTGCGAACCCGGGACTGGTCACCGATCCCGATGTCATCGATATCGGCTGGCGGCTGAAGCTGCCCACCCCAGCAGACCTCGACACCCGCACCGCGCAGGCCCCGGCAGCAGACCCCCAGATCGATACGACTCCGCTGAACCTGGAGCCGTGCCCGATTCCCCCGGTCGGCCAGAATCAGCCCGGCGAGTCGGCAGCGGCCGACCAGGCGGGTCCACAGATGACCGTCGCCGCGCTGGGAGCCGGCGCAATCACCGCCTTGGCGGGCCTGTTCTTCCTGCGCAGGCGTCAGCAACTGGCCAAGCGTCCGCTGGGTCACGCACTTCCGGCGCTGGGTCCGGACGCCCGCACCGCGAGCATTGCGCTGGCGCACGCGGCGTCCACACTGCCCGCCGTGCCGGCTGTTGCCGGCGAGCCCGGCGAGCGGGGCGAGACCGAGATCGCTCTCGGCCTGGTCCAGGACTCGAGCGCGGCCACGCCCGGCGGCGAGTTCTACTGCGACATCGAAGGCGAGCAGGTCACCTGGCTGCATGGCGATGAGGAAGCCGCGCTCAGCATGGCCACCGCGATGGCGTTCGCACTGGCGGCAGATCCCCTCACGCGGGTGATCGTGGCGGGACCGGCCTTCGGGTGGCTCGCCGATCTCGACGAACCCCGGCTCGAGGTGTACCCGAGTGTCGATCAGGCGTGTCATCGGCTCGGCAACCTGGCCGATCAGCGGGCGGCCAACCGAGAGGAGGATGTTTCGCTTGGTCAGCTGCGTGCCGACCCGCTGCTCTCGGAAGCCTGGTCGCCGATCGTCGTGATCTTGGACGCGATGCCCACCCGGCTGCCCCGCAGGCTCGCTGGTCTGGGTCTCAGCCTGATCATCTGCGCGGGCGACCGGCGTCCGGCCGATGGCTCCGCAGCCATTCATCTGGAGGCTGGTCGGGCCGTCCATCTGCCCACCGGTGAGACCTTCACCCCGCATCTGGTCGGCGCCCCCGCTCGCCGGGCACTGAGCGAGATCTTCGAGGTAGCGGCGGCCACCGACTATCCCCCGGCTCCGTGGTGGGCCACCTATGAAACGGCCGGCCTGCCTGTCGTACTGCCGACAGCGATCAAACCAGGATCAGTGGAGGGAGGCACTGTGTCGTCCATCGCCGAAACCGAGCATCCCGTGGTGAAGCTGCTCGGCACCATCGAGCTGATCGGCGCCCGCGGCGCGCCACCACCGCGGGCAATGAAGCAGTGCGTCGAGTACTGCGCATGGCTGCTGGAGAATCCCGGTGGTACAGCCATGATGATGTCGGACGACCTGATGGTGGCCGAGGCCACCCGCCGATCGAATATGAGCCGGCTGCGCGGCTGGCTCGGCGTGGACGCCCACGGCGGCGCCTATCTTCCGGACGCCTACTCGGGGCGCATCACCCTGCACGCGGGAATCACCTCCGACTGGGAGCAGCTTCAAGCGCTCATCGGCGGCGGAGTGAATCGGGTAGCCAATGCCTCACTGGTGCACGCCCTCGAACTGGTGCGCGGCGCCCCGCTGGCCGACGCCGCGCCAGGTCAGTGGCACTGGGCCGAGCAACTGCGGCACGACATGATCGCCACCATCAGCGACATCGCGGTCGTGCTGGCCCGCCGGGCTCTGAAAGCCGGCGACCTGGACTCGGCCCAGTGGGCGATCGAGAAGGGATTGGCTGTGGGCTCGGAGGATGAACAGTTCGCCGCAACCCAGATCCAGCTCGCTCATCTGCAGGGCGACGACGCCTTGGCCGACCGGTTGGTGATGCAACTGACCCGCAGGACGCGCACCCTCGGCATCGACCTCTCGGAGGAAACCGTGACTCTCCTCCAGGAAGTGGTGGAGGGCCGGGTCCGGCTCCGCCGAGCCTGAGGTGTCCCCGCCGGAAGGCTCAGTAGCGCCTGGCCACCGCACCCAGCTGGTAGCCCTCCGAATCGGAGCTGAGCAGGCTGAACGCTGCCGCGCAAGCGGCGAACATTGCGGCCAGTCCGAGGAAGAAGGGAACCGAGTGGCCATCGAACGGCAGGAGCACAGCTGCGATCACCGCCCCGACCACATAGCCCAGGTTGTTGATGATGTCGTAGACCACCATGACCCGGCCGCGGACCTCATCATCGATATGAGCCTGCACCACGGTATCGCCGCAGATCTTGACCGATTGCAGGCACAGCCCGAGCATGAAGCCCGAAACCAGCAGTCCCGGACGGACAAGCAGACTGCCCGGCATCAGTTGCACCACGGCCGCGGCAGCGAACGCCGCGATGATCGTCCGGCGTACCCCGATGATCTCGGACGCGGGGCTTGCGATGAAGCCGGACAGGGCGAACCCTGCCCCGGAGACCAGGAACCAGGTGCCCATTTCGACCATCACTCGCTCCAGATCGGCATCCGATCCGAAGTAGTGGCGGTAGAGCATGATGATCGCTGTCATCAGCGCCCCATAGCCCACCCGGGCGAAGAAGACCATGATCATGGACAGTGCGGCGGGACGCTTGCGCACGATCTCGCGGCCGGCAGCGGTCAGTCCGCTGAAGACCTGACGCCACGTCGTGACCGGCGCCCCGGCCTCCGGCCCGAGTTCGCCGCGTCCGAAGCCGAGGGCCGTCACCGCAGCAGCGATGAACAGCACGGAGGCGATCACGAAGACCAGCCCATCGGCCCAGTTGGTCGGCAGCAACCTGCCCGAAGCCAGCCTGGCCAGACCTGCCAGCGCCCCACCGATCATCCCGGACAGCGGGCCGAGCATCGGCATCAGCGCAGCGGCTCCCAGATACTCGTCCGAGTCGACCGTCAACGGCATGCCGGCGCTCAGACCTGCGATCTGCAGCCGGTTCAGGCTCAGGGTGATGAGCAGCAGTACCAGCAGGACGGCCTGCCCGGCGACGCCGGCGTGTCCGGTCACCACCATCGCGGTCATGATGATGGCCAAGACCATCCGCAACAGGTCGCAGACCACCACCACCCGCTGCCGGGCATGCCGGTCCAGGATCGGGCTGACGAACGGGCCGACCACCGAGAACGGCAACATCACCAGCGCGATGACCGCCGTGACAGCCCAGGCGTTGGGCTGGGACTGTGGACTGAAAAGCAGATATGCAGCCATGCCGACCTGCACCACGGCGTCACCGCCCTGCGAGAATGCGCGGACGATGACCAGCCGCCGGAACCCGGCGTGACGCATCAGTCGGGCCAGCCGGCGAAGGGCATCCATGATGAACCATGGTAGGAGATGGCCTCGGCCGCTCCGCAGCCGTCTGGCGCAAACGCATGGTCTGGCGCCCGCGGCCGGTTGTGCCGGTGCGTGCGGAGGCCAACGACACACAGGCGCACAGACAGGCTGTATGGTCGGAGGATGCCAGAGATGAGTCACGATGACGTGACCGCCGACAGACCTGACGCCTCAGCGCGGTCCCGGCGCGAGAATGCGCTGCGGCGAGAGGACCTCGCGAACGCGGCGGCCGATCGCGAGGCGCGGGAGGCCCAAGAGCTGATCGATGAGTTCATCGCACAGGCCGAGCGGGCCGGCATCAAGCCAGAACCCCTGCGCATGCATCTATCCGGCGGTGGTACCGCCAGAACCGACAAATTCGGCTGGTATATCAAGGTCAATCAGACCGTCGCCATCGGCAGCGACGGCGGCTACTACATCTTGACCATGCCCGGTGGACTGAAGGAGCGGCTGTCGGGGGTGGCGCTGGTCGCTTCCCAGCCTTCCCTTCAGGTGAGCAGGGGCGGACGCGACGGCGAGTCGGGAGATCTCTCCGACTTCCTGACCAGAAGGCTGCGTCATGGCGATGGCGGAAAGGAGTAGGTCCACGGGCCTCGGTGCCGCATTGGAGAAGCACCAGGGGGCTGATAGTCACCCCTACCAACCCCCTGGGCCATCTGGGCACTGAATATAGCCTTGTCCGACTGTGTCAAGAAATCCGGCTCGCGTGGTTGCCGCCCTTGTTGCCGGATGGTTATCAAATCGTGTCTCAATTCCGCCGAGCGCGGCCGCTTCTGCCTTGTCGGGGCGAAGATCACGATTCGATCAACGCGGTTGCCGAGTTGCCAGCCATCCTTGACCCGTTTCTCAGCGCGTTCATACACTCCAAACAACGGGTTGAGCCAGCGTCCGGTTCGTTCCGAGCAGTATACGATATCGGATTTTTAGTCTCGAAGCTGAGTATCCGAATGGCCGAGCCGGCGGCTGGCTTCACCGCGAAAGACCAAGTCAAGGGGGAACAACCGTGAAGTTGTCCAAAGTGATCCTGACCGGCACCGTCGGTCTCATGTCGCTGAGCCTGGCCGCCTGCGGCGGCGGTTCCGGCGACGGATCCAGCGCCGGCGGCGGCAGTCAGACCGTCTTCAAGCTGGCGTTCAACCAGACCGAGGACCACCCGCAGTACGCGGCCGGTGTCGCCTTGGGCGAGAAGCTGGAAGAGGCCACCGACGGCCGCTATTCGGTGAAGGTCTATCCGAACGAGCAGCTCGGTGGACAGGCCGATGTCATTCAGAACCTGTCGAACGGCACCGTCGAGCTGATGTGGGTCGGCGCTCCCGTACTCGAGGGATTCAACTCCGACTTCGTCGTGTTCAACCTGCCGTACATGTTCGATTCCACCGAGGCTCAGGGCGCCGTGCTGTCGAACACCGACGCACTGGATGATCTGTACCACTCGATCGAGGCAGCCAAGTCGATCACCGTGCTCACCGGCGTCAACGCAGGGACGCGCAATGTGTACAACAGCAAGCATCCGATCCAGACCCCGGCTGATCTGCAGGGTCTCAAGATCCGGGTGCAGCAGTCGGATTCCCAGGTTGCGATGATCGAGGCCATGGGTGCGATCGCCTCGCCGATGAACAACGGCGACGTCTACTCCGCTCTGCAGACCGGTGTGCTGGACGGTGCCGAGAACAATGAGGTGACCTGGGATGCTCTGAAGCAGAGCGAGGTCGCGAAGTACTACTCCTACACCCGTCACCTCATGCTTCCCGACTATCTGCTCATGAGCACCAAGGCTCTCGACAAGATGAGCGATGAGGATCAGGCGGCCCTGCTGGAGATCATTCCCGAGATCCAGAAGCTTGCCAACGATGGCTTCGCCGACTTCACCGAGAAGTCGATCGAACACGCGACGTCCATCGGCGCTCAGTTCAATGACGATGTCGATGTGGCCGCATTCAAGTCATTGGTGCAGCCGTTGGTCGAGTCCAGCGTGAACGAGAACGATGTGCGCAAGGGTCTGTACCAGCTGGTTCAGGACGCGAACGCCGCGCACCCGGCCAAGTAGTCACCCTCAGCTGTCCACGCAGCTGTCGTGATCCATATCAGTCGAGGATCCGGGCTTCCCGAGGGAGCCTGGATCCTCGATCGTCTTGGGCGGTGCTGCACAGGCGATCAGATTCGGGTCACCCAAGATCACGATCTGGTCATGGTTTGTTGCCGGGTTGCCAAGAGGCTTGACCCTGAAAGTTCCCGCTTCTTAGACTCGTTTCGTCAGGCTGAACCGTGTTTGGTTTGACGAACACTCACATAGTCGAGATTGCGGGGCTCCGCTGGCAGCTTGGCCGGTCCGGGTTTCGCAGTGATCGCCGCAAAGTCGCATTGCTTGTCTGAGGAAGGACATCAACAATGAAGTTGTCAAAGGTGGTATTGACCGGCATGGCGGGTCTCATGTCGCTGGCCCTGGCCGCCTGTGGTGGCGGCTCGAACGGTGGCTCCGGTGGTGGCGGCAGTCAGAC
>Ga0334885_1001007_pt1 | contig 39672 bp, 28 predicted proteins | sample GraSluR1_MG_8_FD_207233 | JGI IMG/M metagenome (GOLD analysis project Ga0334885, IMG submission 207233) | Sludge microbial communities from methane-producing bioreactor in Wageningen University, Netherlands - Granular Sludge_31_05-R1 | ecosystem: Engineered > Bioreactor > Anaerobic >...
GCAGATGAAGCATAAGCTGCAATTGGATTTCCAGTTAGACTTGGGGTGGAACCACCATTGGATGTGGTGTTAGATGTGGTACCGTTTGTCTGATTCTTAGATGGATCATTGGGGACAAGAGGATTATCTGGGTTGGATGGATTATCTGGGTTGGATGGATTATCTGGGTTGGATGGATTATCTGGGTTGGATGGATTATCTGGGTTGGATGGATTATCTGGGTTGGATGGATTATCTGGAATAGTTGAGTTATCAGGAACAGGTAGGCCAAAATAATCCAGAATAAAATTCACCAAATCAGAAAAGCTAGGATTGTCACTCAGTTTATTACCATTATCTGGGAACTGGATATTTTCTGAAAAGGTGTTGTCGGTTGAATTTGATATTGCATGTACAAATTCACCGTAACTCATCACCAAATTATGGGCTACAAAATTACCATTAGAATTTGATTGGAACTTGAAGGCAGTATTTACAGCGGTGATGGCATCAACATTGGGGATCATGGGTGCACTACCATCACCTGTAGTAAAAATTCTGTTGAAGGTTATGGTGTTATTTTGGGATTCATGGGTTGCTATAGCCATGGTGTAGTTACCCACACCGATGATGTTATTATTGGTGATAGTGTGGCCAGAAGCGTACCATAATTCAAATACATAGGTTATATAGGCTTTGCCGTAAACATTGTTGTCTGAAACTACTACATTTTTAACAGTTTTTCCAGTGAAGTCTTCCAGGTAGACAGCGTAGGAAAATGTGGGTGCAACGGCGCTTATATTATTTTTGGAAATAAGAGTATCTGCAGTGTTGGCACTTACTTTGATACCGTTAGCGTAGATGCTGTCACCAACCGTATCGATGGTGTTTCCAGAAACAGTGTTGTTTTCTGACCATAAATCTGGTTCCCCCACTATTTCCACACCGTATGCGTATGAATGTCCGGTAGTGGTGATGTTGTTATCTATAAGCTTATTGTTACTGCTGCCCCTCTTTACTTGGACACCCAGTATGGTGTCATATACTCCACCAATCTGGTTGTAATCCGTAATTATGGTATTATTTTTGAGAGTGTTGTCATTGGATTTATCGAATATAAGCACTCCAACAAGAGGGTATATCCCACCTTCTTCATTTATCCAGCCAGACCAATCAACGGTAGCTGCATTTCCTATGGTATGGATGATGTTTGAATTAAGAATGTTATGGGAAGATTTAAGTTCTACAAAAACACCGTAAGTAAATTTACCGTTACCAGGCCATCCTGTATTGTCTACAGCTGCTCCTGTGGCTGTTCCGGTACCATCACCGGTGGTGAGTATATTATTTTTAAGGATTTGATTGTAACTGGCCTCAATTAAGTGAATACCATAAGAATCATCACCAGTTTGATCCGTGATAATGGTGTTGTTAGCTATAGTACAGTTATCGGCACTGTAAAGGACTATCGTTCCAGGTACGTCTCCGTTGTGGTTGGTGTTCTTGAAGACCAGGTTAGTTATGTTGGTTCCTGAACCATCTGGTAGGATGGTGATGGTTCCGTTGTTGATTTTCCCGGTTTTACTGGTGCTGGTGATGTTCAAGGAACGATCTATGTACATGTCTTTGTTGTTGATATTTCCTGAACAATCCAGAACATCACCAGAAACTATACTCGTATCGTTAATATATCCGTTTGTACCGAAATAATTGCTATACGAGCTGTCGGTGATGTTATATGTGGCTGCACTGGCGCTGCTAATGGTAGCACAGGACAGCAGCATTGTCGCCATTATCATGGCGATTTTAATTTCTTTCTTCATTTTTTTATCCCCCCTTGGGTTTTTTTGTATTCAACTTTACTTTATATTTTTTCAACTAAAGTTGAATCAATTAATTAGATTATGGTAGGTGGTATATAAATTTGCTCATAAAGTGGTCTGTAAAGTTATTATGGGTTGAATTTTTTTCGGGTGTTTTTGTGTACTGTATTCCACGTAAACAGATCCTATATGAGTTTTGGTCACTTTTTTAGATTTTAAAATCTTCCCCTATCAAATTAAAGTAGATAATATCTTAAATGAAATAGAAGGGGTTGACCAACGAAAATAAAATATTCGAATAGATCATAGTGGTGGGAATTGTTTAAAAAAGTGTTAGAATGGGACAAGGTAAAAAATAGGGCTTTATAGATTATCTTACCGGAAGACAACCAGAAAGCTTTAAACAGCTCCAAGTTCGGAGTTTAAAATCAATAAAGAAGAAAAAGAGGCTCTTCAATAGTTTCTTATTACTTTAATTTTTTTATTATCAAAGTGTTTGTCAAATGTTACTATCTTTTCTATTCCTAATTGTTCCATAAGTTCAATATATAAGCAATCGAAAAAAGGGAGTCTTTGAGGGTGATAACTGATTTGTCTTTCCATAGCGTCATCATATAGTTCAAGGTCTTCAAATATTTCGAACAAATCACTGTTTAAATTAATATATATCTCTTTTAGTTTTCGAGGAGAAACTTTTATTTTAATATTTAAAACTGTCATTACTTCCAATATTATAGAATTAGATATTATAAGCCTTTGATCTTTGATTTTTTCATATATTTTAGTAGCTATATCATGATGTTTTTCGGTTTTAATAAATAAGGACATTAAAAAGTTAGCGTCTAAAAATATCATTATATTATTCTCCCCTTCTTACTTCATTTATTAACTCTACTGCATCAACCTCTTTTTCTGTTTTTATACTTCCTATTAAATCATCAAAGGACTTGTTAGGATTCTTAAATCTGGATTTTTTCATTAGCTTAATTTTTGGATTTTTTTTAAATATAGTGTCTTCTTTTTCAATAGCTTTTTCTAATAAATCATTAATAACTTTTGTTTGTGTTGTTTCTTTGTTCAAAGCTATTATTTTAATATTTTTCAAAATATTTTTATTCAAATTTAAAGTAGTCTTTACTGTTGCACTCATTCAAATCAACTCTTCTTAATTTTATATATTTTAATGTATGGTTTTCTGGTTAATTTCCATATAATAATATAAACATATCAATATATATAATTGTTTACTATAATACTAAAAACACACTTTAACCTCTGGTGAAATAAATACCTTGATTTTATCCATGAAAAAGAAAATCGGGAGGATTTAGAACCAGAAGTCAGATCAGCCATGGCCGATTTATCAGAGAGAGCGGTAAGGCCTTTAATCCAAAAACGACCAATTTTTTTGAACCTAAAAAAAAAGATTTGTAGGTAATTAAAGTCCTACGCTATAAAACAAAATTTAAAAAGTACAAAATATGGGTTTTTTAGGTGTTTCCGGTGGTGAAGGTGATTGTTTTTGCTGCTACTGGGTTGCCTGCTGTGTCGGTTACTGCTCCGGTGTGTAGTATTAGTTTGTATTTGGTGTTGGCTTTTAGTTTTGTTGTGTGGGTGAGTGTTAGTACTTTGCCTTTGATGGATTTTTTGATGGTTATCTTTGAGCCGTTGCTGGCTACTAGTTCGATCCAATAGGTTTTGCTGGCTTTGATGTTTTCGTTGAAGGTAATTTTGATGGTCTTATTTCGGGCTACTTTAGTTGCTCTGTTTTTGGGGTTGGTGTTGGTTATTTTGGGTCGTGTGGTGTCTATTTTGAATTTGCTGGTGAATGCTGTTTTTAGTGTGTTGCCTGCTGTGTCGGTGATGCTGTTTGTGGGTAGTGTGATGGTGTAGGTTAGTCCGTTTATGTAGTAGCCGTTGCGTGTTAGGGTTAGTGTTTTTCCGTTTATGACTTTGTATAGTGGGTTTACTTTTACTCCGTCGGGGTTGGTGACTTTGATACTGGTAAATGCGCTTCCTGCCTTGATGTTCTCACTGAAGGTTATTACTAATGCTTTATTGGCTACGTTGATTACCTTGTTGTTGGCTGGGTTAACGCTGGTTATAGTGGGTTTTACGAAGTCTACGGTGAATTTGCTGGTAAACGCTGTGATCGCATTGCCTGCTTGGTCGGTGATGCTGCCGGTGGGTAGAGTGATAGTATAGGTTAGTCCATTTATGAAGTTACCATTACGGGTTAGGGTTAGTGTTTTTCCGTTTATTACTTTGTATAGTGGATTTACAGATACTCCGTCTGGGTTGGTGACTTTGATACTGCTAAACGCACTTCCTTCCTTGATATTCTCACTGAAAGTGATTACTATAACCTTATTGGCCACGTTGATTACCTTGTTATTGGCCGGGTCGGTGCTGGTGATGGTAGGTACTACGGTGTCTATAGTGTAAGTTTCTGTCTGTACTGGTGAGATATTGCCTGAACCATCCACTGCAATGAATTTCAGGGTGGTTGCGTTTATGAGAATAGGTACGGTGTATAAGGTACTAGAGGTGGTGGGTGTGGTCCCGTCAAGGGTGTAGTAGATTCTAGGGTCGGGGTCCCGGTTGTCGGTGGCAGTTAGAGTCACATTTTGTGGGGATTTATAAGATCCGCCTGCTGGACTGGCACTAACTGTTGGTACTATGGTGTCGTTTCCAGTTAGAGTGGTTATCAGTATACTGCCAAAGACAACCATATTGTCCCCGCTTCCACTTACTATGAAACTCTGTAAGTCTGCAGTGTTAAGACCATTTATAAGAGCGCTGGTTACATCATAGATTCTGAAACCAAGCTGTGATGCTTTGCTGTAAGCTTTCCAGAAGCCAGTGTATTCTTCTCCGTTGAAGAAGAATTTACTCTTACCTTCGTCACTTGCAGATGCCAGTATGTTAATGACCTGAGCATTTCCCACACCAGTGGTGTTTACATCGTTGAAGTTGGCGTGTGCGGTTCCTTCTTCGTTAGATACACTGCGGGCAGTTCCGCTGTAGAGCATGTCAGCTCCGTCGTTGATGTAAATCGTTTTATTGGTGGTGTTGGGGTCCTGGTAGACCACTATCAGGTAACTTCCATATAGTGCAGTGGTAGCACCGGTGATGGTTCCGTTGGTTAAAGTTAGGGTATTACCTACCGTGTTGAAGAAGCTGGTTACATCATAGACCAGGAGTCCGGATGGATAGTTGCTGCTTCCATAGCCTTTGGTGTCGCTGTAGTGTGCCAGTGCAGTTAATATGTTACCGTTGAAACTGGCTACAAAATCAGGTGTTCCCAGGAGAGTGTTCCAGGTGTAACTCTGATACAACCTAGCGCTCACTACAGTAGCACCAGCGGGTATGGGTAGATCTGTGCTGTTCCAGGAAGCAGTGTAAGGATTAGCCCAGGAACCGCTACCTCGATAAGTAGCATTTCCATTACTGTAGATCACATCATATTTACCATTGAAGGTCTGCTTGGTGTCTATGGAATCATGTTCATCATCATCGGTGTGCTGTTTACCCTTGTAACCGTTGTTGTACACCGTTAAGTTGACGTTCAGACTGTTGTTACTGGTGTTGGTCTCTGGTATGTTTCTATCTGGATTGGCGTTAGCGTTAACTGGTACGCTGCTACCTCCGGTGTGGCTGGCAGTGTCCGTCACGGTTACCGTTGTGCTGGCGCCTGCTTCCAGTGCAGGAACATTTGCAGTGTAGATGGTTCCATTAACATCCACATCCACGGTGGTGGCCAGGGAAGCCACGGTACCATTGTTTTTCACAGTCACCGAGATCACGTTAGGCTCATTGGCGAACATGAATTCACCAGCTCCGGCATTGGCTTTGATATCGGTGATGATAAGATCACAAGCACCATACTCCAGTATAAGGAACTGTTGTATAGCAGCCATTCCACCGCTGGTGGTTCCTTGAATACCAACTTCGTTGTTGGTGGTGATGTGGTTTTTCACATCAGCTATCAGTGCAGATGCAGTGCTGGATGATCCCTGCCAGGCCAGGCTGGCTATTTGCACTCCGTTCCAGAATAGGTTTCCCTCATCTGTCCCTGCACTGCCTGCGAAACTATGTAGAGTAGCTCTGTAGAGATTTGTGGTGTTTATGCCGTTGAAGATCGCATAGGCAGTGGCTTCTTCCAGAGTGGTTGCATAACTAGATGCAGAAACTCCTAACTCATCACATTCCTCGTTGATGTAGATCACCTTGCGGGTCTTGGTAGGGTCGCTGTAGATAACAGCCAGGGTGCTGGGGTACAGGGCGTTCATGTTCCCTTCCAATGGCAGTGTAATGAGGGTGTTGTTTCCGTTTTTAACGAAAAGATTGGTTACGTCTACTGCGGGGTAGAGGCCGTATTCATAGTCGGCGTAGGCACCGAAGTTACTCCAGTCTCGGTAGGGTGTTCCCAGGTTTATGGTATTTCCGTTGAATGTGGTTATCAGGTTGGGATATCCGCCATCGGTCTGGTCCCAGTTGTAGGAGAAGAAGAGTAATACTTTCTCCACTGTTGCACCGTCTGGTATTGGCAGGTTGGCTGCAGTCCAGGTTTCTGTACGGTCAGTCCAGCCCACACCTTTATAGAATGTGGAGGGCTGGGTGTAGTAGACGATATCACCTCTTAGATCGTAGACGTGTTTGGTGGTGATATCACTACCGTTTTCCCAGTACCTTTTACCTTTATATCCGTTGTATTTCAGGGGTTTGCCGGCACTGGCTTTGGTGTTATCGGCTTCGTTGGTCTCTACGATAAGATTATCTGGATCTAATTTGGCAGTGTAGGTTACGGTTCCGCCTTCCAGATTCCTGATGGTCGGATCTATCAGGTCAATGGTGGTTTGTGCTCCACCAGCTAAACTGGCTATTGTGGTCGTAGCTACAGGCACCGTGTCAGAGACGTCACTGGCGAAAACATGAACCACGATGTTGGTTGCTGTATCGGTTCCCTGGTTTCGGACGTTCATCACCCTTATGGCGTTGGGCTCTCTGGCAAAGACCGCACTTGCAGGTACTGTATTTACCACTCCGCCAATGTTTAAGTTCACATTTGGATTTACAGTGATGTAATTTGTTTTAATTTCCTCGTCACTTCCACCAGGACCAGTTACAGCTAGTTTCACGGTGTAAGTACCGGCGGTGTCGTAGGTCCAGATGGGGTTTTGAGTTGTGCTGTCGGTGGTTCCGTCGTTGTTGAAGTCCCAGCTCCAACCAGTAGCATCGGTGGACTGGTCAGTAAACTGCACGGCTAATGGCCTTAAACCGGAAGTGACGTTACTGGTGAAGCCTGCTATCGGTGCCGGTGTGCTTTCTAGTTGGGCGGTTAGTATGGCAAATACAATTTTATAGTAACCTCCCAGTCCGGTTCCTCCCTCGAAGTAGCGGGTGAAACCTAATGCCGTGTCACTGCTGCCGTTCACCAGGCTGGTGACATTCCAGGAGTCAGAGCCGGAGTAAGAGGCCTGTACATCAGGAGTTGATCGATCCAGTGTTTGGTTGGTGAAACTTCCAGTTATCACTGCAGGGTATACACTACCATCAAGATAGAAGTCATTGGCAGCGCTGGGGAACCCGTAGTAGCCGTTGTTGCTGGACATGTGGATCACTTTCAGGTTAGCGGATTCCACGTTACCTGAGATGTTGCTTGTGGTGAAGTTGGTGCTTCCCACATATACTTCACCGAAATAGTCTTCTTGCTGGTAACTGGCGACGTCCTGTCCATAATTTATCCAGTATTTTATCTGGTCAGAATCTCCATCATTATAAGCCGCTATGAGGCTTATGAGTTTTATCCGGCCGTCGAAAGATCCAGTGGTAAATACACGAATGGTGTTGTTCTGCTGTATTAGGCTGGTGACATCATACTTCATGAGATAATCACTGGTAACCCGGATGGTGTGATTGTTTATGATCTTGTATGGTTCGCCTGTTCCTCCACCCTGACCGGTGTTATCGTTTCCTCCATCGTAGATAAAGGTATAGGGTTGTTGTATGTCGGTACTGTTTTCAAGGGTGTTTCCATTGAAGTTGACGTTCGCATTCACTTTATAGTTATTTTGCATATGGCCACAGTAGACTGCTACATAAAGGGTTGCATTTGTAACCTGGGCATTGGATGGTAACGACTGGAAGTTGTAGGTTATATCAGCAGTTCCACCATTGTTATTTCCAGTTCCTCCCGGACCGTCAAAACCATAATAGGTGTCACTGTACACTCCACCACTTACCGTTCCATTTTGGACTGTGGTGAGAGGCTGACCCCCTACATAATCGTCGGCGGATGCTGCTCCACACATGATCAGTGCAAAGATCAGGGTTAAAACCAGCATTACAGGTGTTTTTGTATTCATGGATTACTCACCCCCTTTAATTTAAATAATTTCATTTCTATTATTCTCCTTAAAATTTTTATAGAATAAATCTCCTATTTTTTCTAAGATTTACCAGAAAATATCGTTTATTTATTAAAATAAAGACATTTAATTTAATTAAAATAAAAATTACGCTTTTTCCTCATTTTTTGTTACCGCCCTCCTGGTGGTAGAGTTTACTCAACCACATTTTAGTGATAGATGGCTAGTCCAACCTAATATATAATACTTTTTAAAAGATTTTTATTATTACTTTTCGAGAGAAAAACAGCAGAAACGTAATACTAATGAATGAGTGGTTATTAAAGTTTAGAGGATAAATCATTGGATCGTAATAATACGCCCAATAAAAGATTTCAATAAATAGCATAATTATCATTATACTAATTTCACTGTAACTTTTTTCACGAAAAATAGGTAAATAAACTATTTAATGTTCTCTTATTAGAACGTATGGTACTAAAATTAGAACAATTTTCTTTGGAGGGCCTGGCTACCAAAAAACACCTTTCGTATTTTAAGGTTGCTGGTTTTAAACCCTACCTATCATGTGGCCTCAGTGAATTGGCTCTAGAACTTCAAATAGCCAAATCCAATGTTTTGAGAATAATGAATGTTTTTACAAATTATAATATTGTTCTGGTGGAAAAATCAGGGCGAAAAAGTTATATCACATTAATTACGAGCTGAAACTGGTGAGTATCTCACCAGTACAGCTGGGAGATATCAACGAACCAGTGGATTTCATGGTACTGGACGCACCTCAACGGTATAGTATGGAAGGGAAATATTTTGAAAATACTTGCGGGAACCCGTTCTTTTTCCAAAACTTACCTTATTCTATCGTTTGAAGGAAAGCAAAGATTTTTTAGACAAATCCAGAAATCTAAAAGGTGATGCGAAAGATTACTACCAACAGATGGCAGAAATAACAGTGGGTGAAGTTAAATCCATTCTATCTAAGGGTAAAACCACTCCCAAAAGAAAGATAAAAGTGGAAAATATTGATCAGGAGATGAAGGAATTAGAAATTCAACTGGCACAGGAAGGTGAAAGAATATGGCTGATGTAGACATACCGGGAGATGAGACTAATTTTTTCTTATTTTTGCATGAAAATTATAATAATTAATTAGTGGTATATACATTTATTGAGGTATGAACATGGATGTGATAGCTGAAGTTTCTAAGGTTATAAATATTCCCAAAAAGGATCTCATAGCTAGAGATGTTGGCATTTGTAGAAAAGGAGATCAGGCTTTCAGAGTTGGATTTGGTTGATATAAGGGATAGATATAATGTAACCACTAAGGAAGAGCTTTATGAGAAAATTAAATCCAAAACTATTGAGAGCCATCCTGCCGGGGATGATTACATCACCTGGAAAAATAAGGAACAGTATATTGCTGATCTTAAAGAAAAATTAAAAATTATCCGGTGATCTATTGCAACGGTTATAGCTTGAAACTTAGTTCTCTGGGCTATGGAAGATTTCAGTGATAAATTAACATAGTCAAATTTTTTTTATGGCTTCCAGAATGGAAATTTATTTTAAGATATGATGGAATAAATTAACAATGATAGTATATGTGGAGGTTAATTTGTGAAATTTAAAGTTATTATTAAGGAAGATAAAGAAGATGGAGGATACAATATAACCTGTCCTGCGTTACCGGGGTGTCATTCTCAGGGAGATACTGTTGAAGAGGCTCTGGAGAATATTAAGGACGCAATAATTGGTTGTATGGAAGTTATTAATGAAAGGGCTGCCAAAACCAGTAAAGGAAAAACAGTAGATGTGGTAGTTTAATGTCTAAACTTCCTGTAATATCTGGGATGAAAGCTGTAAAAGCATTCCAGAAAGCGGGATGGATGGTAAAAAGGCAAACTGGCAGTCATATTATCATGGAAAAAATTGGATATATTGCAACTCTTTCTGTGCCCAATCATAAAGAAATAAAAAGGGGCACCCTTAGGAATTTGATTAAAGATGCCGAATTAACCATCGATGAATTTTTAGAGTTTTTATAGCATAAATACGTATTCAGGATTGTATTCTTTTTTTTATATGAATTCAAACATCCCTCTTAATTTATATTCTTAGATGAATAATTGATTAAAGAAATTATTGCGCCTTTATTATTTAAGGAAACTTCATATCTCTTTTAATTCAAGTTTCATTATATTTTCACATCTTTGAAATTCAAACTTCTTTAAACTTCGTCTTTTTATGGATAAATTCAATGATATGTTAAATTTTGAAGAAGTATACAATAATACTTGTTAGGAAATAAAATTAAGTTATGAGAATAAGGTTATCATTCAGACATGTTGCAGCTATCGCTGAGTTAGGAAGTTTTATTTTTGAGCCTCTTCTGGATTTTAATGGTTAAATCAGCTATTTCATCTGTATGGTAATGACGTTTGAAAAATCCAGAAACTCACGAGCTAGTTTAAAACAGGCTGTTTGAGTGTTTGTTCCACTTCTCCATTAACAGACTTTAATTAAAATCTAATAGATAAGGATTTTACTTTCTAAAAAGTAGTTTTGTGGATATGTTGATCTAGACTTATTTATATATAAAACAACGTAAATTTTATCGGTGAATTTTATGACTTTAGAGATTAAAAGCACTTCTATTCCTGAAGATCTCAGGTAAAAGATGCAGTTGTTGGTGCTTTAAAAAATCGTATAAATGAGATAGATCTTAAATTAGATGATCTTAACCAGAATTTAGAGTATTTTCAGCGTAAATATCATCTTAAAAGTGAAGATTTTTACAGGCAGTTTACGAGGGAAAACATGATGATGAAATGGATTTTTTTGAATGGAAAGCCTCTTGGGAGATACAGCAGGAGCTTAAAAAGGAGAAATTAGCCCTTTTAGAGGCTTTAAGATGATTAAAATTTATTTTGCCACACTTAAGGATACTGCCAGGAAATTTAGTTTCTTAAAAAATTTTATACTGCTGAAGGAGTTTGTGGATCCTGATAAAGGTTTTATCCGTTTTAAAATGGAGTTAGAAGATGGTTCAAAAATTATGTTTTTGAATATGTAAAGATGCCCATTGAAATAATAGATTATCTTACCACTGGCAGGATAAGGATAAAAATCTGATAATGCGATGGGATAACGCGCCACATCATCCTGAATTAGATACTTTCCCCTGCCATCTACATATAAAAGAACAGATTAACTCTTCCAAGAAAATTACCTTAATTGAAGCCCTGAAGATAATAGAAAATAATTTATAAACTATCATGAAATTTTCAATTTTCATTTACTCTTTTGGGACTCTCTCCAGATGCTTTTGCCACTCTTTCATATAGAACCTGTCCTTCACTCAGTATATTCTGGATGAATGAGTATTTTTCGCTGTTTAATTTGTTAAAATAAGCTTTTTTCATATCCTTGGGAGATATGTATTCCCCATATTCCAGGAGCATGGGATAAGAGATATCAACCAAGTCCTTTGAGTTTATCTCTCCCACCACCAGGATATCGATGTCAGATTCTTCTCTGGCTTCCCCCCGGGCCGTAGATCCGAATAATATTATGGTGTCTATCCGTTCACCATATTTTTCCAGAACCTTCTCGGCAAATTCATGGGCTAGAGAGCGATATTTATCCTGGACACTCATAATACTATTTTTGTATACAGGGGGATATAATAAAAAATTTTGATTGCATGTAATTTTAGGAAACTAAAATTTTCTCTTCAGAATAATAAATCAATGTAAAAATTGGATAGTTTAAGTCCAGTTAATCTCTTTTTGAAATTTAAAAAGAAAAGAAGAAGGGGGAAAAGGTTTGTTTTTTTATTGTGTTTTGAATGTTAGTGTGTATGGTGTGTTTTGTTTATTTCCGGCGTTGTCTTTAACGGTTTCTGCGGGTATGTAGATTTGGTAGGTGTTTTTGTGTAGTCTGCTGCTGATCATTTTGATGGTTAGTGTTTTGCCGTTTCTGGATTTGGTGAAGGAAACTGTTTTTCCTGTGTTCAGGTTTTTCATGGTGATTTTTGACCAGTTGACGCCTTCTAGTATGTTCTCGTTGAAGGTTATGGTGATTGGTGCAGTTAATGAAAATCCGGAGCTGTTATTTTTAGGGTTAACCCTGGTTATGGTGGGTTTGGTGGTGTCTATTTTGAATTTGCTGGTGAATGCTGTTTTTAGTGTGTTGCCGGCTGTGTCGGTGATGCTGCCCGTGGGTAAGGTGATGGTGTAGGTTAATCCATTAATGTAGTAGCCGTTGCGTGTTAGGGTTAGTGTTTTACCGTTTATTACTTTGTATAATGGTTTGACTGATACTCCGTCGGGGTTGGTGACTTTGATACTAGTAAAAGCACTTCCGGCTTTGATGTTCTCACTGAAAGTGATCACCAATGCTTTATTGGCTACATTGATCACCTTGTTGTTGGCTGGGTTAACAGTGGTTATGGTGGGTTTGGCGAAGTCTACGGTGAATTTGCTGGTGAATGCTGTTTTTAGTGTGTTGCCGGCTGTGTCGGTGATGCTGCCGGTGGGTAGGGTGATGGTGTAGGTTAATCCGTTTATATAGTAGCCGTTACGGGTTAAGGTTAGTGTTTTACCGTTTATTACTTTGTATAATGGTTTGACTGATACTCCGTCAGGGTTGGTGACTTTGATACTAGTAAAAGCACTTCCCGCCTTGATATTCTCACTGAAAGTGATCACCAATACTTTATTAGCTACATTGATTACCTTGTTATTGGCTGGATTAACACCTGTTACAGTGGGTTTGGTGGTGTCTATGGTGTAAATTTCTGTCTGCGCAGGACTGGTGTTGCCTAGATTGTCTACTGCGATGAACTTCAACATGGTGGTTGAGTTAATACTGATAGGTCCTGTGTATAAGGTGCTGCTGCTGGTTGGTGTGATGCCGTTGAGTGTGTAGTAGATTCTAGGTTGTGTGTCAACGTTATCCAGAGCAGTGAGAATTATGCTTTTGTTGGCGTTGTATAATCCTCCTTTGAGACTAACACTGGCTACTGGTGCTAGGTTGTCGATGGTGTAAATCTCAATCTGCACCGGCGAAATGTTACCAACATCGTCCACAGCCATAAACTTCAACGTGGTTGTTGAGTTAATACTGATAGATCCAGTGTACAGAGTGCTGTTAATAGTTGGTTCTTCTCCGTTGAGTGTGTAATAAATCTTTGGATTAGTGCACTGGTCGTCACTTGCAGTTAGGGTTACTGTTTGGCTGTTTCTGAACACTTTTCCCTGAAGGTTGCAGTTGACAGTTGGGGCTGTTGTGTCGGTGGAGTTAACGAATATGTAATCCGTTTTAATTTCTTGGCTAGATCCACCAGGACCAGTTACCGCCAGCTTCACGGTGTAATTACCTGAGGTATTATAGGTCCAGGTAGGGTTCTGCTCTGTGCTGTCTACTACTCCGTCGTTGTTGAAGTCCCAACTCCAACCAGTAGCACCACTAGAGTTGTCAGTAAACTGCACTGTTAAAGGTTCGTTACCACCAGTGATGTTCGCTGTAAAACCTGCTACAGGAGCAGGTGGAACATTCACAGTAATATAATCCCCTTTAACCTCTTCGTTTGATCCGTTAGGACCAGTTACTACCAGTTTCACGGTGTAATTACCTGAGGTATTATAGGTCCAGGTAGGGTTCTGCTCTGTGCTGTCTACTACTCCGTCGTTGTTGAAGTCCCAACTCCAACCAGTAGCACCGGTAGAGTTGTCAGTAAACTGCACAGGTGAACCTGCATCAACTGTGGTGTTATTCGCTGTGAAATCCGCTTCTACAGGCTCCATAGTCAGAGTCAATATAGCAGTATTCAGAGAGAAATATGAACCTCCATACACTCCTAGTTCGTTGGCACCGTTTATTAAAGCACCCAGGACGTTGTAGAAGTTGTAGTTAGGGTCACTACCACCTTCACTGATAATATCAATGGTTTCACCGTTGAACAGTATTGTCGGACAATCACCTCCTCCGGAGCCGGTGATGGTGTTCACTTCGGCTGATGCCACATTGTTAACACTCACGTTGTTGAACATAGCGTATCCAGTAGCTGGTGCGTAATAAATAACGTCAAATCCTTCATTGATCCAGATTTGCCTGTAAGGCTCATTAATATGCTCATAAACCACGATAAGAAGGGTTGCGTAGCTTGCTCCACCAGGTGAGGTTATAATTGCTGTGTTGTTGCTAGCTGAGTTGAAGTACGCTGTTACATCATAGACGTTTAGACCATCGCCTGCATCAATATATTGTGCAATTTCAGTTATATTCTGGCCATTGAATTGTACAGAGTATCCGGGGTAGCCGTACCAGGTCCAGGCCTGATGCAAACGTGCAGATTGGATGGTTGCACCGTCAGGAATATTCAGGCTCTCTGGTGTAAAGGTTACAGTACCAGTACCGGGTGTGTTGTATGCAAACCAACCGTAACCAGTTCCACCGTTAGATATGGCAATTCCTACATGTCCTTCGGTGTAGTAACTTGTTTGCATGTCTGTTCCATTGTAGTATCTTCCTCCATTCCATGCTTGTCCAGTAACAATAGCTGTTGCACTGGTGTTATTAACATTATTGTCCTCATCTTTTTCAGTAACTAGATTTTCAGGATCAACTGTCACTGTGATCGGTACAATATCACCTGCACTTCTGTATACTGGATCTGGGATGATTAATGTTGTGCTGTTTCCTGCAGCAAGTGCAGGTACATTAACTGTGGTGCTGGCACCATCAACCACTATGGTTGCCATGGATACAGGGGCATCCTCTGTACCGTTATTGGTAATGGTCACAGCGATTTTGTCATGTATGTATATAGACGGAGAAACACTGTTAACTATTAGGTCAATACCATTAGTCGCTGTGATATTCTCTGTTTTGGTACTGGTTCCCATAATATTGGCTACAGTAAGGGTTACTGTGTAGTTTCCATGAGTGTTGTAGGTGTAGGTGGGGTTTTGTTCTGTGCTGTCTATGATTCCATCACCGTTGAAGTCCCATGCCCATGAAGCTATCGCTCCATTGGATTGGTCAGTGAAGTTCACTGTTAAAGCAGCATCGCCAGATGTTTTATCAGCAGAGAAATCTGCAACTGGTGGATCTGGAGCGATAACAGTAATGTTAGTCATGGTCTTCGTGCTGTTTCCTGCAGCGTTGGTCACTGTTAAAGATACTGTGTAGTTTCCATGAGTGTTGTAGGTGTAGGTGGGGTTTTGTTCTGTGCTGTCTACTACTCCGTCACCATTGAAGTCCCAAGCCCAAGTCATTGGAATACTTCCAGTTGATAGGTCTGTGAACTGCACGGTAAGTGGTGCATCACCAGATGTTTTATCGACAGAGAAATCAGCAACAGGTAACGTTGCTGGGTTAACAATGAGATATTCTGTTTTAGAGACAGTGTCACTACTATTTCCTTTGCTGACTATTAAATTCACATTGTAGTTTCCAGGGGCCTGGTATGTGTAGGTGGGGTTTTGTTCTGTACTGTCGATAGTACCATCATCATTGAAGTCCCATGCCCAGGAATCAATCTCCCCTGCAGACAGGTCGGTGAATTTCACTGTTAACGGTGCATCACCAGTTAATTTATCTGATATGAAATCAGCAATAAGAACTGGATAGATCGTTGGTTCAATGTCTACCAACTGACGGATATACAACCAAGCTAAGGGGTTGTAACTTCCTGCTCGTAAAGTCAAGGGAAGTGTATCATAAGGAATTTTGCTATGTGTCTTTTCAGTATTGTCCCCGACTTTTAGAGAAACTTTGCTGTTGGTCCATTTCATTTCCATCCGTTGATAATCATTTACCATACTGGTACCTGCTCCGCTTGAGCCGCTGGAAGGAGTGCTAACCCATAACTCTGCAATACTACTGGTAGCTCTTATCACTGCAGTGTTAACAAAACTACTCCCTGTTCCAAAACCAATATAGGCACCACTATACCATAAATTACCATATAAACATAGCGCTGCGTTGTTGGTAAACTGTAGATATGATTGAAGATTTGCGGAGTTTAAAATAAAATTCGAATCGTTAAGGATGGGTGTTCCACTGGTTACCTGCCATTTGGATGTGTCCAGGGTTGTTCCGTCAAAGTCATCGAATAATAGGAAAGTGGCTTCTCCGTTGGTTGCGCTGCCTATTGTGGAGTTTCCGTAGTATATGTCGATCGCAACAGGAGTATTATTTCCTTGTGGTATGAATGGTACTTTAACCCAGAATACTGTGCCATTTGAACCTACAGGGGTTTCCATCCAGTAGTTCAGTTGAGTACCATCTGCAAGTGCAAATCTGATGTCGTTGTAGTTTGATTGGGAGATGTTTGGGAGGTAAATGTTTGCTCCGGAATTTGTACCAGTGGTGTTGTGTATAACTAGTTTCACCTGGTAATCTGTGAGATCAGTTGTGGATCCTGCAACATAGGCTCGGTACTTGTATTTGAAGTCTTCAGGCTTCCAACCATTGACAGTAACATAACTTGTTTTGGTTATGCTGCTACTACCTCCAGGTCCGGTGGCTGTTAATTTTACACTGTATTTTCCGCTTGTATTGTAGATGTAGAGAGGGTTCTGTTCAGTGCTGTCGACGATACCGTCACCATTAAAGTCCCAAGCCCAGGAAGTAACAAACTTGGATTGATCCTTGAACCTCACATACAATGGTGCATATCCAATTTTTTGGTCAGATGTGAAATTTGCAACCGGAGGAACTACAGCCAACTGTATTGAAGAATTTATTGTGCTATTTCCCAGTACATTGTATGCTGTGAGGGTTACAGTGTAGTTTCCAGGTGTTGAGAAAGCATAGGTGTAGGTGGGGTTTTGTGCTGTGCTGTCTATGATTCCATCACCGTTGAAGTCCCATGCCCATGAAGTGGCATATTTGGACTGATCTGTAAATTTCACAGTTAATGGAGCAGTTCCAGAATCTACATCTGATGTGAAATTAGCTTCAACCGGAACGACCTTGAAAGCATACAGTTTACCATCATAACTTCCCACATAGAGACTACCATCAGAACCTATAGCTGGTGCACCACTTATATCGCCACCAGTGGTGTAACTCCATTTAAGTGTTCCATCGGGGTTTAATGCATATACTTTATCATCGTAGCTACCGAAATATATGGTTCCGTCAACATCAACAACTGGTGTACCGTATATGGCACCTCCAGTGGTGTAGTTCCATTTAAGTGTTCCATCAGGATTCAGTGCATAGAGTTTACTGTCACGACTTCCAATGTAAACAGTCCCATCAGTTGCAAAGGCAGGTGTACCGTATATGTAACCGCCAGTGGTGTAGTTCCATTTAAGTGTTCCATCAGGATTCAGTGCATAGAACTTTTTGTCGTAGCTTCCCACATAAATGGTACCATCAGGACCTATAGAGGGCGCACCATAAATTCGGTTTCCAGTGATGTAGTTCCATTTAAGTGTTCCATCAGGGTTCAGTGCATAGAGTTTACTGTCGTAGCTTCCCACATAGATGGTTCCATCGGAATCGATTGCCGGAGTACCGCCATAGTTATATATGTAGTTTCCAGTGGTGTAGCTCCATTTAAGTGTTCCATCAGGGTTAATTGCATACAGATTCTTGTCGTAGCTTCCAACGTATAGAGTGCCAGCAGGACCTATGGCTGGGGAACTGTAAAGTGCACCTCCTGTGGTGTATGTCCATTTAACGGTCCCATCAGGGTTCAATGCATAGAGTTTACCATCTATACTTCCGAAATAGATGGTTCCGTCAGTTGCAATGGTTGGTGTGCTTTGAATCTGATTTCCTGCGGTGAACTTCCATCTTACTGTTCCATCTGGGTTCAGTGCATAGATATTACAGTCACGACTTCCTATGTAAATGGTTCCGTAAGTTCCAATGGAAGGTCCGGCATACTGTATGCTACTTCCAGTGGTGTGAGCCCATATAACAACACTGTCTTCTGGTCCGTTATATGGTGATTGTCCAGTGTTGTTGTTGTTTCCTTGGAACTTGGGCCAAGTTGAATTGGCAAGTCCATTACCAGTTGGATACACTTCAATTAGACCGGAACGCACAATAGTATTGTTACCTACAGTGTTACCTGTGGTGAGTGTTACATTGTATTTACCCACGTTTGTGTAAGTGTATGACGGGTTTCGCTCGGTGCTGTCCACGATTCCATCACTATTGAAGTCCCATAACCATGAAGTTGGTCTGTTTAGGGATGTGTCGTTAAACTGCACATTTAAAGGACCCACACCAGCTGTGGTGTTAGCTGTGAAATTAGCCACAGGAACCAAGATAGGCAGTTCCTCACTCACTGTAAGAGTGGAAAGAACTATTTTATATGACCCACTACCCAGGGTGTAAGTTAGTGTGCTGTCCTGTCCTGGTGTTACATTGCCGGTGACATTCCAAGTATGTGTTTCAAAGTAATTAACTGGCGCCACAGGGTCAGTTCCATTAAATGGTTGACCATTGAAGTTGTAACTTCCATCCTTACTGGATAAACCAACAGCATTTAAAGTGGCGTTAAGCACGCCTAAAGTAACATTGCTGGTTTTAAATGTGGTCTGTGATGAACCAGTGTTTATCCAGTCCTGTCCATCGTTAACCCAGTAATGCACCCTATCATCATCTCCATCGTTGTAGGCCGCGACCAGGGCGATCATCTTTAATCGTCCATCAAATGTAGCTGTGCCTACCTGTTCCGTCTTCACATAAATCGAGGGATTGGTGCAGGTGATGAGTCCGGTCACATCGTACCATGCTTGGTAGTCTGAGTAAACTCGGAAGCAGTGGTCGTTGATCCAGTAGATAGTTCCATCTATGGAATATTGGTCACTAGTCATTAATTCGTTTCCCAGAATAGTCTCATAGATACTGTCTCCGTTCCCGTCCAGTTTGACTGTGACGTTGGCTGGCCAGTTGGCACTACCACTTCCCGAGTAAACATTCACATAAACCCGTGCCCAGTCCAATCCAGTGTTGTCGGGCAAGTTATATGTTTGATTAAATTCCCGTGAAGTAGCGTCTGTGGGTTGATTAGCAAATGGCACTGGTTGGGTAGCGTTCACATACAGATCCCCAGACACCGTACCGTTATGGGTGGTGTTCAGGGGTGTGTTGGCTGCAGATGCGACTCCACAAAGTACCAGGGCGAAAATCAGGGTTAAAACCAATAATGCGGGTTTTTTTGCTTTCATGGCTTACTCACCCCCTTTATTTTAAATAATTTCATTTTTATTATTCTCCTTAATATTTTATAGATAGAATTTCTTATTTTCTGAGATTTTATTAGGAATATCGTTTATTTATTAAAATAAAGACATTTAATTTAAGTAAAATAAAAATTACGCTTTTTCCCCTTTTCTGTTACCACCTCTGGGTGATTGGATTTACTCAACCACATTTTAGTGATAGATGGCTAGTTCAATCAAATATATAATACTTTTTAAATGATTTTTATTATTACTTTCCGAGGTAAAATCAGTAGAAACGTAATACTGATGAATGAGTGGTTATTAAAGTTTAGAGATTAAATCATTGGATCGTAATAATGCGCCCAATAAAAGATTTCAATTAGAATTAATTATATCAAATTTCGATACACCATGGAGGTGAAGGATGAGATGAACCTAAATCTATTAAATAGTGAAATCCAGATCATATACTAGAATTTGATACCTGAATTTCAACTAAAACTTAGAAACCAATCCACACAACTGAAAGTGTGGCATCTCATAAAAATGTGTATAGGATTATGAACATGATGTTAAATTAATCGGGTGATGGAAATGAGTTTAGATTCGAGCAACTTTTTAAGAAAAATTGAGGAAATGCAGAGGGAACTGGAGTACATGAAAAGAGATTTAATGCACCTGGAAGAGAAAATTACCAGGAAACCTTCGCTTTTTGGTAGTGTCAGTGGGGAGGATATCACCGATGAAATGATTGAAAAAGCCCAGAGAGAATTATTCCGCGAAGCGGAGGATGTCTGATGATTCATACCATGTACACTCACGTCCTCATATGGTATTTTATCGGAAGTAAACGTTTAAAAAAGGATATTAAGGAGAAAATAGATGATGTTAGAAACAAGGGTGGTCGTCTACTTGTTCCCACCATAGTTCTTGCCGAAGCTTTGGCCATCGCTTGAAAAGGGTAAAGTTAGATTTGATTTTAAAAAAATGTATGAACTCATAAAAAAGGAAAGAGAATTTGAAATAGTCAGTTTTACTCCAGAAATTCTTGAAGAAACGATAACTACCCAGATACCAGAAAATACACGACAGGATTATAGTTGCAACTTCCAAATTTTACAGATCTGGAATTCTAACCAAAGATAAAATAATTTTAAAGTCCGGAGAAGTTAAAAAGGTTTAAATATCATCTTTTTAAACAAAACTTCCTCATAACAGACTTAATTAACTTGAATCTGTATTTTTGTATCGATTTTAAACTCATAATATCCTATTTCTAAACTAAAGTAACATTAGGAAAAACCTAAACAAATTTAAGTTATCATTTTGATAATATAAATAATGGTGATTATTATGGATATGGTAAAAGCTGAAGTAAAATTACCCGAGTCTTTTTTAACCACTCTAAAGGTACGGAAAGAAGAATTAGATCTGTTTATAAGACGATCCTTAGCTGTAGAGCTTTACAGGGATGGTCAATTATCTTTAGGGAAAGCAGCAGAACTTGCAGGGTTAGATCGTTGGGAGATGTTACAGCTACTTAATGAAAAGGAAGTCCCACTTCATTACACGGCTTCAGATGCTGAAAAAGACCTGAAAACCCTGAAAGAAGTGCCGAATCTATGATAGTTATCTCTAATTCCACACCACTTATCGCACTTTCTAAGATAGATAATCTCAATCTGCTTAAGGATTATTTCAAAGAGATATTCATTCCCCAGGAAGTATACAACGAAGTGGTAGTTGCTGGAAGAAATAGACCCGGCGCTGAAAAAGTAGAATCAGCAGACTGGATTAAAGTCAAAGAAGTGAAAAACAGAGTTGCAGTTGAATCTCTAGCAATAAATCTGGGGAAAGGAGAGTCAGAAGCAATTATACTCGCCCGTGAAATAGATGACTTACTTATCATAGATGACGGTCAAGCAAGAAAGACAGCAGAATTGATGGATTTAAAAATCACAGGAACGATAGGTATTTTACTACTGGCAGCGTCTGAGGATAAAATTAATTTTAAAGAAACATTTGATCATTTAATATCTGTCGGCTTCAGAATAAGCGAAAAAGAGTATAAGAGAATTTTAAACATCAGTGAAAACTTCTAACTAAAGTTTAAATTATCCTAATAATGGCCATTAGTAAGTATATTTATTTTTTTCAAATTTTTTTAGATAACAAAAATAATGATATTCAGATCAATATTATTTCTAATTAGTCTATTGAAGTTTCCTTAAAAAAAGAAAAAAAGAGGGGGAAAGGTTTCCTTTCTTTTTATTATCGTGTTTTGAATGTTAGTGTGTATGGTGTGTTTTGTTTGTTGCCGGCGTTGTCTTTAACGGTTTCTGCGGGTATGTAGATTTGGTAGGTGTTTTTGTGTAGTCTAGTGTAGGTCATTTTGATGGTTAGTGATTTGCCGTTTTTGGTTTTGGTGAAGGAGACTGCTTTGCCTGTGTTCAGGTTTTTCATGGTGATTTTTGACCAGTTGACGCCTTCCAGTATGTTCTCGTTGAAGGTTATGGTGATGGGTGCGGTTAATGAAAATCCGGAGCTGTTATTTCTGGGGTTAACCCTGGTTATGGTGGGTTTGGCGAAGTCTACGGTGAATTTGCTGGTGTAGGTGTTGATGTTGTTTCCTGCTGTGTCGGTGATGCTGCCGGTGGGTAAGGTGATGGTGTAGGTTAGTCCGTTTATGTAGTTACCGTTACGGGTTAAGGTTAGTGTTTTTCCGTTTATGACTTTGTATAGCGGTTTTACTTTTACTCCGTCGGGGTTGGTGACTTTGATACTGGTAAATGCGCTTCCGGCCTTGATATTCTCACTGAAAGTGATTACTAATGATCTATTGGCCACATTAATTACCATGTTGTTGGTGGGGTTAACGCTGGTTATTTTGGGTTTGGTTGTGTCGATTTTGAATTTGCTGGTGTAGGTGTTGATGTTGTTTCCTGCTGTGTCGGTGATGCTGCCGGTGGGTAGGGTGATGGTGTAGGTTAGTCCGTTTATGTAGTTACCGTTACGGGTTAGGGTTAGTGTTTTTCCGTTTATGGCTTTGTATAGTGGGTTTACTTTTACTCCGTCGGGGTTGGTGACTTTGATATTAGTAAAAGCACTTCCTGCTTTGATGTTCTCACTGAAAGTGATTAACAATGCTTTATTGGCTACATTGATCACCTTGTTGTTGGTTGGATCGACACTTGATACGGTGGGTGATGTTCCCACACTGAATTTGGTTGATTTAACTGCTACTGGGTTTCCTGCCAGGTCGGTTACTGATCCAGTGTGGATCCAGAGGGTGTATAGTGATTCTGCCAGGTTGCTGGTGGGGGCCACTGTTAAAACTTTACCATTTATTGTTGTAGTGAATGGTATGGCTGTTAGTTCACTGTTTAAGAGTTCTATCCACATATGGCCTTTTTTAATATCTTCACTGAAGGTTACTTTGATTGTTTTATCAGCTGCAATGTTAGTTTGACCATTAACTGGATCAAACACTGTGGCTGTAGGTGCTATGGTGTCTATGGTGTAGATCTCTGTCTGCTCCGGTGAGATGTTACCCGTATCGTCTACTGCGATAAATTTTAGTGTGGTGGTTTCGTTTATGCTTATAGGTCCGGTGTACAGTGTGCAGTTGGTGGTTGGTTCTTCTCCATTGAGTGTGTAGTAGATCCGTGGAGTAGTGCACTGGTCATCAGTTGCAGTTAGAGTCACGGTTTGTGTGGTTCGTGATAGTCCACCCTGTAGGTTGCAGTTGACAGTGGGGCACTGGTTGTCAGTGGTGAGTACCAGTATGGTGCCCAGGGCAACCATGTTATCGCCGTTGGTGCCGTTGTTGTAGCTTTGCAGGGCCGCGGTGTTAAATCCATTCAGTACGGCACTGTTTATATCGTATAGGCTGAAACCAGTCTGTGTGGTTCTATTGTAGCTGTTCCAAAAGCCGGTGTATTCTTGTCCGTTGAAGAAGAACTTGCTTTTATTCTCATCGCCGGCTGAAGCCAGTATCGCTACTAGTTGAGCGTTGCTCATTTTGTTGGTGTTCAGGTTGTAGTTGGCGTAGGCTGTGGCTTGTTCATCGTTTGTACTGTAGGTGGGATTAGAGCAGAGCATGTCCGCACCGTCGTTTATGTAAATCCGTTTAAAGGCAGTGTTTGGATCCTCGTAGATCACAACCAGGTAGGATCCGTATAGGCTGGCTGTTGTGGCTGCTCCTTTGGTTAAGGTTAGTGTGTTGCCGTTGGTTTGGAATAAGCTGGTTACATCGTAGACTAAGAGTCCGGATGGATAGTTGCTGGTTCCATAGCTTTTAGTATCAGTGTAGTAGGTCAAGTCATACAGTGTTTTACCGTTGAACTGTGCGGTCCAGTCTGGCACTCCCAGGGCAGTGTTCCAAGTGTAAGGCTGGTACAACCTTGCCAGGACTACATTAGTGTCTGCTGGTATTGGCAGGTCGGTGTTGGTCCAGGTGGCTGTGTATGGTGTGTCCCAGTTGCTTCCGCTTCCGCTTCTGTAAGCTGCGCTTCCATTGGAGTAGATAACATTGTAGTTTCCGCTCCATACTGTGGTGGTGTTTATGTCGTTGCCGTTGGTGTACCGTTTACCCCGGTAACCGTTGTTGTAAACGGGTAAGGTAGTTGTTAAGGTGTTGTTGGAGTCGTTGGTCTCTGGTATGCTGTTGTTTGGGTCGGTGTCGGTGTTTACTGGTACACTGTCACCTACACTTCTGGAAGTGGTGTCAGTCACAGTTACGGTGGTTGATTCGCCAACACCAAGTGCAGGCACATTTACAGTGTATTCTTCCCCATCAATGGTTACTTTGAGGGTGGATGCTGGTGCCGGACTGGTCCCCTGGTTTTCAACCGTTACAGATATGGTGTTGTTTCCGTTGGAGAACAGTGTGTTGCCTGCACCGCTGTTAGGTGTAATACCAGTTACCACTAAATCGGGTCCGTTAACGAAGATGTAATCCGTTTTGATTTCCTCATCCTCTCCTCCGGGTCCAGTTGCTGTGAGTTTCACGGTGTAGTATCCGGGGTTGGTGAAGGTCCAGATAGGGTTTTGTAATGTACTATCGATTGTTCCGTCGTTGTTGAAGTCCCAAGCCCAACCAGTAGTTCCAGTGGAATTGTCGGTGAACTGCACAGTTAAAGGTCCATCACCCACGGTGGTGTCTGCAGTGAAGTTTGCTACTACCGGTTCCATTGTAACTGTTAGTATGGCGTTTTGTAGTGAGAAGTATGCTCCTCCTCCTATTACATCTAGTTGATTGAGTCCGTTTTGTAGCGAAGTCACGCTGTAGTATTTGTACGATGGGTCGCTTCCACCAGTTCCGTTTAGGTTGAGTGTTTGTCCGTTGAATAGCACGCCTGGTGAATCATTATCACCTGAGGGTAACATGATGGTTAACTGGGTGGAATCTACTTTGTCAGTGGTTACGTTGTCGAAGAAGGCGAATCCTGTGGTTGGTCCATAGTAAAGCAGGTCAAAACCTTCATTTATCCAGATTTTCCTGTAAGGTTCACTAGCATGCTCGTAAACTACAATCAACACACGGCCGTATTGGGCTTGAGGTCCACCGGTGATGGTGGCGGTGTTAGTTCCGTTAGCATTGAAATACTGTGTCACGTCGTAGATGTCCTGTCCTTCTCCATCATTTCTGCCGTAGTATCCGTTGTAGTCTGGGTAGTGTGCTAGGAGATTTGTGAGGTTATATCCATTGAATGTTACGTTGTATGGACTGTAACCATACCACGTCCATGCCAAACATAAATGAGCCGCGAGTATAGTCGCACCATCGGGTATGTTCAGGTTATAGGTTGGATTTCCACCACCGTAACCAGTACCACCATTATCAACAATTACATTGACATGTCCTTGGGCATAGTAAGTGGTTAGAAGGTCTGTTTCCAAGTACGTGCTGATTGTTTCAGATTGCACTGGTGAAGTGTTACCACTAGCGTCCACTGCTATGAATTTCAAAACAGTAACAGCAGGTCGTGGAAGGTTAAACGGACCAGTATACAGTGTGCTGTTGGTTGTAGGATCACTACCATCGAGCGTGTAATAGATCTTAGGATCAAGATCCATGTCATCGGTAGCGTTTAATGTAATTGTTGTTGTTCCAGTTTTGGTGTAAGTCACCGTTGGTAGTTCTATATCCGTGATTGTATAGTATAGTGTTTGTATTGGGAGGATGTTTCCACTTTTATCCACTGCAATATATTTTAAAGTTGTAGTAACGTAATTTGGGAGATTAATAGGGTCGGTGTATATTGTACTATTTGTGGTTGGGTCTGTACCATCAAGTGTGTAGTAAATTATTGGATTAGGATCCGTATTATCCGTTACAGATAAATTTATCTGAGTTGTTTCGTGGTAAGTTCCTTCTGCGGGAGTTGCAGTGACAACAGGAGCTTCTGTGTCGTTGATATTATAGGTTTCAGTCTGTATGGTTCCAATGTTACCAAATTTGTCTGCACTGATAAACTTTAACACGGTGGTTTCAGTGAAGATAAGGGGGTTTGTGTACAGAGTGCTGTTTGTTGTTGGGTCTGTGCCGTCAAGTGTGTAGTATATTTTGGGATTAATGTCATAGTTATCTGTAGCAGATAAAAACACCTGGAGGGCCGAGGTGAAATTACCACCTACGGGGATGGCTGTTACAGTTGGTGCTTCCGTATCATCTGGAGGTGTAAGTACAGTGATATAATCTGTTTTGGTCGTTGAACTGCTATCACCAACATTGGCCACTGTTAATTTCACAGTATATACACCTGCTGTTGTGTAAGTGTAGGTGGGATTCTGCTCATTACTATCAACTATGCCGTCATTATTGAAATCCCATGCCCAGGCAATGAGATTAGTTGTACTGTTGGTTTGATCTGTGAAATGCACTGTTGAAGGTGCATAATCTGACAGAACATCTGCGGTGAAGTCTGCAACAGGTGATGTTAGATCCAGTTTTGCAACAAAAATTTCTTGATAACTATTTGTTATGGTTGATTGGTATGCTCCTGGTGTTACTGAGAAATCCCCGGAATTTGTGTTTCCTGTTAAGTAGGCATTTCCAGCACTGTCTATTGTAATAGCATTTCCACGATCATTTCCACTGCCTCCTAAGAATGTGGAGTATAACAGGCCAGTACCATCAGATTTTAATTTAGTTAAGAACACGTCTCCATAGAATCCTGCCTTATTAACAGTTTGATATGCTCCGGGGGTTACTGGGAAGTCACCAGAATTTGTGTATCCTATGACATGGGCATTTCCTTCTTCATCTACCGCAATTCCGGTTATTGTTTCTATGCTGTTACTTGCGCTTCCTCCGAGGTATGTGCTATAAACAAGGCTTGTTCCATTTGTATTTAACTTTGCTACAAAACCATCATAGTCAACGCCGGCATTGCTTGTTTGATAGGCTCCAACGGTTACAGGTAAATTCTTTGATTTTGTTTGTCCACCGATGTAAGCATTTCCATTGCTATCCACCGCAACACTATTGCCATTGTCTGTGTCATTTCCTCCGAGATATGTACTGTATGCTAGGCTTCCAGCACTGTTAAATTTGGTTACAAATACATCAGCCCCACCGGCGATACTGGTTTGGTAGGCACCACTAGTGATGGGGAAATCACTTGAAGCTGTACGTCCTGTGATGTAAATGTTATCATTTTTGTCAATTGTAATGGCATAGCCATAGTCCTGTCCAGTTCCCCCGAGGAAAGAGCTGTACACAAGTTCTCCACTACTGTTAAATTTGGACATGAAGGCATCATTACTTGTGGATTTGTTGGCTTGATAAGCATCACTGGTTGTAGGGAAGTTTGTTGAACCTGAATATCCTGCAATGTAAATGTTTTCATTGTTGTCCAGTGCAACACCATTTCCATAATCTGTTCCGGTACCTCCGAGGTAGGTGCTGTATACCAATTCGCCATTACTGTTAAATTTAGATAAAAATGCGTCATATCCTCCACCATTAGTTGATTGGTAGGCTCCGGTGGTTGTGGGGAAGTTTGCAGAGTTTGTTCGTCCAGTTACGTAAACATTTCCAACAGCATCTACTATAATACCCAGCCCATAGTCTGAACCAGATCCTCCAAGATAAGTGCTGTACACTAAAGTTCCGGCACTATTAAACTTGGATAGTAATGCATCAGATCCACCTGCGTTACTGGTCTGGTAGGCACCATTAGTGGTTGGAAAGTCTCCCGAAGTTGTGTATCCTGTGATGTAAATGTTTTCATCGTTATCAAGCGCAATAGCTTGTGCTAATTCATCACTTGAACTTCCAAAGTAACTCACGTAGTTATTAGGTATAGCTATGATGTAGTTATTTTTGGTTTCAGTGGCAATTCCACCGGTTCCGGCTACTGTTAGTTTGACTGTATAGGTTCCCCCGTTGTTGAATGTATATGTGGGGTTTTGCAGTGTACTGTCATTTATTCCATCGTTGTTAAAATCCCATGCCCAGCTGGTTGCACCTGTAGATTGTTCAGTGAAATGCACGGTGAGTGGTGCTGCTCCACTGGTTTTGTCGGCCGTGAAATTGACGGTTGGTGGTGTTATGTCTGATTCTTTAACAGTGAGTGTTGCTAGGACGCTTTTATATGATCCAGCACCTAGGGTGTAGGTCAGTGTACTGTCCTGTCCGGGTGTGATATTACTGGTAACATTCCATCTGTGGGTTACGAAGTAGTTCACTGGTGCTACTGGATCAGTACCACTAAATGCCTGTCCATTGAAGTTATAACTTCCATCCTTACTGGAGAGAGCCACATTATACAAGGCAGCATTTGACACTGCTCTTGTAAACGTGCTGGTTTTAAATGTGGTTTGTGATGAACCAGTGTTTATCCAGTCTTGTCCGTCGTTGACCCAGTAATGTACCTTATCATCATCTCCGTCGTTGTAGGCTGCGACCAGGGCGATCATCTTTAATCGTCCATCGAAGGTTTGTGTGCCTATTTGTTCCGTTTTCACGTAGATGGATGGGTTGTTGCTGGTTATGAGTCCGGTGACATCGTACCATGCTTGGTAGTCTGAGTAGACCCGGAAGCAGTGGTCGTTTATCCAGTAGATGGTTCCGTCTATGGAGTAGTTTTCACTGGTGAGTAGTTCGTTTCCTAGTGTTGTCTCGTAGGTACCATCTCCATTCCCGTCTAGTTTGACTGTGACGTTGGCTGGCCAGTTGGCACTACCACTTCCCGAGTAAATATTCACATAAACTCGTGCCCAGTCTAATCCTGTGTTGTTGGGCAAGTTATATGTTTGAGTAAATTCCCGTGAAGTAGCGTCTGTGGGTTGATTAGCAAATGGCACTGGTTGGGTAGCGTTCACATACAGATCCCCGGACACCGTACCATTATGGGTGGTGTTTAGAGGCGTTCCTGCTGATGCAGCACCACAAAGTATCACGGCAAAAATCAAGGTTAAAACCAACAATACGGGTGTTTTTGCATTCATAGCTTACTCACCCCCTTTAATTTAAATAATTTCATTCTATTATTCTCCTTAAATTTTTTTTATAGAATAGATCTCAATTTTTTAAGATTTTATCAGAAAATATCGTTTATTTATTAAAATAAAGACATTTAATTTAAGTAAAATAAAAATTACGCTTCTCCCATCTTCCTATAACCGCCTCCTGGTGATTGGATTTACTCAACCACATTTTTTTAGTGATTGATGGCTAGTCTGATCTAATATATAATACTTTTTAAAAGATTTTTATTATTACTTTTCGAGGTAAAACCAGTAGAAACGTAATACTAAAGAGTAGACTAGTTATTAATTTTCAGTGGAAATATTAGTGGATCGTAATAATACGCTTAGTAAAAGCATTTCATTTAACATTTGATAATGATTTTACTGCAAGTTTTTTAATGAGAAAATAGGATGTTATAACCTGAAATCTATTAAATAGTGAAATCCAGATCATATACTAGAATTTGATACCTGAATTTCAACTAAAACTTAGAAACCAATCCACACAACTGAAACTGTGGCATCCCATAAAAATGTGTATAGATTAAGTAAACATGACTATTAAATTATTCGGGTGATGGAAATGAAACATTTTTCATCGTTTATTATATTTGTCTATATTATTCTGTTTTTTATTTGGAGATTATCCATGGCAAACTATTTGTATAAGAACATGTATACAATATAGTATGTCTACAAAAACTGTTTACAGTATTAGAATTCCAGTTAAGTATCGCAGGATGATGGAAGAGATGGGGGATGTTAACTGGCAGGACGAGATAAGGCAGGCATCCATTAAATTGATTCAGGATAAAAGTAAGAAAAAGCTCCTGAAAGAGGCGGAGGAGTTAAGGAAGCGTATGAAAACTAATGTGGAATCAGCAGTACTTATAAGGGAAGATAGAAATGCCAGATAGGTATGTGCTGGACTCCAGTGTCATAGCCGCTATTTTTTTCCAGGAAGAAGCATCCTCCAGGGCTGTTAAGGCGGTCCAGGATCAGGATCTTCTTACTCTTGATCTGGCCCTGGCAGAGGTGGGTAATGTAGCCTGGAAAAGGGTAACCCTATTCGGTGAAGACGAAGAAATAATTGGAGAAGCCCTTAAAAAGAGCGTGGAATTTATAACCACCGCCTGTGAAGTTATAAAAACTCAGGAACTCATAGATATCTCCTTTAAGATCGCGGTCAAGGAAAAAGTAAGTTTCTACGATTCATTGTTCCTGAGAGCGGCGGAAAAAGAAGAAGTACCACTTCTCACTTTGGATAAAAGACTTAAAAACACGAGTTGCATGGTGGAATTATTATAATACCCAATTTATTTATAATTTTTTCACATTTTTACAAAAAAATCTAGAAACTTTTCCAGCAAGTTTAAAACCAGCAAAATTTGTCCTGAAATCGGGTTTATCCATCCGCGAAAGGTGCATATAAACCACATTTTCTTAGCAAGCCACCCAAACCCTCCTGGATGAAGATACAAGGATTAATTCTGGGAAAATAGGTTAATATAAATATTCATAGTTCTCTCATTAGAACATATGGTACTAAAATTAAAACAATTTTCTTTGGAGGGTCTGACCAATCTGGAAAAGTAATATTGACATCTGAGTGGTCCATAAAATCTTATAGATGTGGATAGATTATCTAATGGTAAAACTACATCTAAAAGATAAGATAAAAGTAGGAAATATTCATCAAGGGATGAAGGAATTAGAAATTCAACTGGCACAGGAAAGTGAAAGAGTATGGCTAATTTCGACATTGAACGGGACCCAGGAGTTTGCTGAAATCTTCCCAAAAGAAGTTAAAGATGGTTTAAAAGCCGTGGAGAGAATAATAGGTGAAATAGAGAAAATTATTTCAGAATGAATTATTTATCTCTAATTAATCAATAGAAGTCTCCCTAAAAAAAGAAAAAATAGGGGAAAATTTCCCTTTTATGTTCTTCTGGTGGTGAAGCTTATGGTTTTTGCTGCTAGTGGGTTGCCTGAGGTGTCGGTTACTGATCCGGTGTGTAGTATAAGGTAGTATTTGGTGTTGGCTTTTAACTGTGCTGTTGGTGTTATGGTTAAGACTTTGCCGTTTATGGATTTTTTGATGGTTACTGAGGTTCCATTGCTTGTTTTTAGTTCGATCCAGTATTTGCTGCTTGCTTTGATGTTTTCGTTGAAGATTACTTTGATTACTTTGTTGCGTGGTATGTTGACTGCTTTGTTGGCTGGGTTGGTGCTGGTTATTTTGGGTTTGGTGGTGTCGATTTTGAATTTGCTGGTAAACGCTGTTTTTAGTGTGTTGCCGGCTGTGTCGGTGATGCTGCCGGTGGGTAGGGTGATGGTGTAGGTTAATCCGTTTATGTAGTAGCCGTTACGGGTTAGGGTTAGTGTTTTACCGTTTATTACTTTGTATAATGGGTTTACTTTTACTCCGTCGGGGTTGGTGACTTTTATATTACTAAATGCGCTCCCTGCTTTGATTTTCTCACTGAAAGTGATTACCAATGCTTTATTGGCTACATTGATTACCTTGTTATTGGTGGGGTTAACACTGGATACGGTGGGTTTTACGAAGTCCATTTTGAATTTGCTGGTGTAGGTGTTGATGTTGTTGCCTGCTGTGTCGGTGATGCTGCCCGTGGGTAAGGTGATGGTGTAGGTTAATCCATTAATGTAGTAGCCGTTACGGGTTAGGGTTAGTGTTTTACCGTTTATTACTTTGTATAATGGTTTTACTGCTACTCCGTCGGGGTTGGTGACTTTGATACTAGTAAACGCACTTCCTGCTTTGATGTTCTCACTGAAAGTGATTACCAATGCTTTATTGGCTACATTGATTACCTTGTTATTGGTGGGGTCAACGCTAACCACGGTGGGTGGTACAGTTTCAATGGTGTATTTCTGGGTGTATATCTGTGATTTATACCCTGCTGTATCTACTGCAAAGCATTTCACCGTTGTAGAGTTGGTGATGCTGATAGCTTTAGTATATTGGGCGCTGTTGGTGGTTGGGGTGGTACCGTTAAGGGTGTAGTAGATGATGCCTGTTCTGTTGGTGGTCAGAGTAATCTTTTGACTTTTATTGTAACTGCCTGCTTTGGGCGTGGCATACACGTACACATCCTGTATGGCGTAAACCTTACTGTTATGGCTTCCAAAGTATAAGGTACCGTCACTGGTGATGGCCGGGGATCCTTCTATGCCGCTACCGGTTTGATATTGCCATATCAGCTTCCCGCTGGAGTTGAGAGCGTACAATTTGCCATCATAGCTTCCGAAGTATATGGTGCCATTACTGCCTATGGTGGGGGAAGAACGTATTGTGTTGCCGGTGGTGTAGGTCCACTGAAGTTTTCCGCTGGAGTTAATTGCATACAGTTTACCGTCTTTGTTTCCGACGTATATGATGCCATTTTTACCAGCAGCCAGAGAATATATTTCTTTACCGGTTTTATATTTCCATTTCAGTTTACCAGCGGAGGTGAGCGCATAAAGATAACCGTCACCACTTCCGGTATAAATCGTACCATTATGAATAACTGGATCTGAATATATAGCTTTACCTGTTTTATATCTCCATTTTAGTTTTCCTGCTGAACTAATGGCATAGAAGTATTGATCCTCACTTCCAACATATATGGTGCCGTCACTGCCCAAAGCAGGTGAGGATATTATGAAATTACCGGTTTGATATTTCCATTTGATCTTACCGGTGGAGTTGAGTGCGTAGACTTTACCATCACAGCTTCCAAAGTATATGTTACCGTTACTATCGATGGTGGGGGATGATTCAACGGCGCTGCCGGTTTTATATCTCCATTTCAGTTTGCCAGCAGAGGTAATTACATATAACCAGTTATCACAGCTTCCAAAGTATATGTTACCGTTACTATCGATGGTGGGGGATGATTGAACAGCGTCGCCAGTTTTATATCTCCATTTCAGTTTTCCAGCAGAGGTGAAGGCGTATAAATAGCCATCTCCACTACCCACATATACCGTGCCGTTTTTATCGATGGATGGGGAAGAATAACCGATCATATTATTGGTGGTGTAGTTCCATTTGGTTTCGTTGTTCTGGGGTCCATTGTAAACTGATTGGCCGGTGTTGTTCTGGTCGTGATGGAATTTAGGTTGAGCACTGTCTGCCAATCCTGCTGCAGATACAGGATTAGAAAGTAAGATTACGGCTACTATAAGTAGTGTTATGGCAAGGATAGCGAATTTTTTTGTATTTAACATTTTCTAATACCTCTAAATTTCATTATTTTTATGGAATGTCCTTTTAGTAAATTTATTTAGGGAGCCTGAATGTTTCTTTTAATAGCTGGATGGCCTTCATTCATATATAATACTTTTCTTTTTCCTTTTTATTATTACTTTATGGGCTTAAATCCAATCAAAGTAATAATCTAAATCGGCAGGCCCAATCACCGTCATTTTTTTCTAAAGGTTGTCTAATATCATTAATTCAAGCTAAATTGATCAGTAATAAGTTTTACTTAAGATATATTATTATATGGGAGATAATTTAATAACCCAATAAACAGATGTGAGGCATATCCCTCTGAAGATTGCAGTTGTTTGAAAGAATTTAGGGATGGATATAAATGCATAAGGGTAAAAATGGGAAGATATGGTTCCTGGGCCGCAGTTACCAGGAATATGTGAAGATGTTCTCTTTAAAGGAAGAAGAGTTGAGGGATATCCGTATTTTAGACTGTGCAGCAGGTGCAAGTTCATTCACTCCCCACCTGCTTAAGAAGGGCTATGATAGCACGGCTGTGGATATTTTATATGGTAAAAGTGTGGAGGAAACTAAAGAACAGTGTGTAAATGATTTCCATACTCTTATGAAGATGCATGCTGGTTTAACCCATAAGGTGGACTGGAGTTTTTTCCAGGACCCGGAGGACATGGTCCAGCAGCGCATTTCGGTTTATGAAGAGTTTCTAGATAGCTATGCACAGTATAAAGATGAAAGGTACATTAAAGCTGCTCTCCCAGAATTGCCCTTTGGTGATAACAGTTTCGACCTGGTTTTATCTTCCCATCTGCTTTTTATATATGAGGATCGGCTGGGTTATGATTTTCACCGGGATTCTATACTGGAGATGTTGAGGATTACTTCTTCTGAGGTTAGAATTTATCCTATTTTAAAGCTCCATGGTGAATCTGAATCATCATTTCTGCCCAGTTTAATGGATGAATTAGGCGATAAAGCAGATTTTAACATGGAAAAGGTAGACTACCAGTTCCGCAGGGGTAGTGATGAAATGCTGAAGATTAATAAGAAATAGCTATTTAGAAAACAGAAAAACAATATTTTTACATATTTAGAAAATCCAGAAATCAATAATGTAAGGGGGCATCAAGAGTGGTTTTAGTTAGAGTCTTTTTTGTTGATGCCCCCTTACTAATTGGTGATGCCTCATACGACGCTTCACTGATTCGATGTGGTCCAGGTATGGGATGGGAAATTTTCATTATATGTATTCTGTAGGGCATCTTTTGATACATTTGAGCGAAGAAATGATTTAGATGCCCTAACATATGCACAATAGTTGTAGGAATCCAATGCGTGGTTTTGGATTCCTACTTCGGAGTCAATGGCTAAGTTAATAAAAAACCTTCAAATTCGGTAATAATAGTATTACTACCGTTTAACCACGCTTACACGGGTAGATATGTTCTCTTAGTATATAATATTTTCTATATATTTAGTATTACTAAAAGGGCTATAACAACAAATTTTTATTAATTAAATAAGTTAATATGTAGTTAAAGCTAATTTAATACAAGACGAATTATGATCACCCAAAAACAAGTAGAAGGCGTTATCTGCAACCTTTTCAAGCAAGCTGTAATAGAACTACCTTCAGATGTTCGAAAAGCCCTGGAAGAAGCCTATAAAAGGGAAGAACAGGATATTGCTCGGACAAATTTAGAGGCAATTCTCGAGAACATCCAAGCCGCGGAGGAACTGGAAATCCCCATGTGCCAGGACACCGGCCTCCCCATCGTATTTGTGAAACTCGGAAAGGTGGAAGTGGAAAACCTCTACCAAGGCGTAAGAAAGGGTGTAGAAAAGGCCACTAAGGAAATTCCCCTGAGACCCAACGTAGTCGACCCCCTGACCCGGGTGAACACCGGTAACAACCTGGGTAAACTTATCCCCCAGATTGACGTGGAACTGGTTGAAGGGGAATACATAGAGTTCACGGTTTTTCCCAAGGGTTTTGGCTCGGAAAATAACAACGCCCTAATGATGGGACTCCCGGGTGATGGGGTGGAAGGGATCAAAAAGTTCGTGGTGGATACCGTGATAAAAGCAGGTGGAAAACCCTGTCCACCAACCGTGGTAGGTGTAGGAATTGGTGGATCATCTGATATGGCCATGAAGCTTGCAAAGAAAGCATTGCTTCGGGAAGTTGGTGTACTCCACAACGAAGAGAGAATCGCTGAACTGGAGAAAGAGATACTAAAACTAATTAACGATACAGGCATTGGGCCCATGGGTTTAGGTGGTAAGACCACTGCCCTGGATGTTAAAATAGAATACGCAGATACACATACAGCAGGCCTACCAGTGGGGGTTTGTATCCAGTGCTGGGCTGACAGGCACGCCAGTGCTGTTTTGAAGCCTTAGTGGTCGTGGTTAGTACGTAAGTATCCTAATGTAAAATAAATTATCCTTTTTCTAATTCTTCAATGGTCTTCCCACTTAGAACAGACTCCGGCCGTTCAGTTAAGATATCCCTGGTATTTCTATTCAATTCTTTCATTTTAAAAAACAACCAGAACTTTCTCCCCTCTCGCCCGGTGTGGATCAGTGCATAGGCACCCTTGATTTTCTCTCCTTCCAGATAGAACTCCACATGACCATCTTCAATGGTCTTCTCCATGGGAACTTTCTGACCATCTTTCTCCTTTAAGTTGCGATAGGTGCCGGTATCCCATACTATAACCGTCCCTGCACCGTAGTTTCCCTCGGGGATGATGCCTTCGAAATCTATATAGTCAACAGGATGGTCCTCAGTGGGTATGGCCAGTCGCTTCTGGGTGTAATCAACCGACGGTCCCTTGGGCACGGCCCAGGATTTTAAAACACCATCTACCTCCAGGCGGAAATCGTAGTGTAGATTCCGGGATTTATGCTTCTGCACCACGAACCTGGGTTTTTCGGATGTTTTTTTGCTGGTGTGGGGTTCCGGGGTAACGTTGAAGTCACGTTTTTCCCTGTACTTGGTTAATTTATCTTCCGCCATGATTTATTACCAGTTATCATATATGTACTTTGATTTAGAAAAACTTTTGAAATTTGTAATTGATAAAAAAGGGTTTGATGTTTGATAATTTTAAGGATTTGAAATTCAAAAAAAAAGAGAGGAAATAAAAGAAAAATAAAAAATTTTCTAGAGAATTTATATAGGCTGTTCACAGGTGATCATGAACACGGTCCGGTTGCCTATACTCTCCGACCGATCGGCGATCCTCTCCAGGAAACGGGCCACGAAGAGCAGGTAGACCATGTAGTAAATGGCATCTTTCTCATCGAACATGCTTTCTGTAATGTCCCGGAGGGTGGTATCGAACAGGTCGTCCACTTCATCATCATCATGGTGCAGCTCCCGAACAGTTTCCACGTCCTGGTTTAAAAAGGAAGTGATACTCTTGCTGACCATGCTGCCCACCAGGTCGGCCATATGTTCGATATCTTTCTTTGGTGTTTCCGGGATTTTTTCATCCTTTATCTGTTTGGATACTTCTGCGATGTTGGATGCCAGTCCAGTCATTCTTTTAAAATGACTTCCTACCTTTATTGATGCTTCTATGAATCTTAAATCCCTGGCAACTGGTTGTTCGGATGCGATTATGCTCATGGTTTTCTGTTCCAGCAGGTAGTTCATCCGGTCCACTTTCTCATTGATATCCATGATAGTGGCTATCTTCTCTTCATCATAATTAAACAGGACATCTATGGAGTCTTTATATGCTTCCAGGGTATATTTGCCCATTTCTTCCATGTAATCTCTTAATTCCTTCAATCTTTTCCTGAAAAATATTCTCGGGGATTTTTTTGCCATCTTCCATTTCTCCTATTTTGTATATTCCTTTATTAAAGTGTCTAAGTCATTTTCAGACGGATCTCGTATTCCATATTTGAGTAACAACTTGTCCCGGTCAACCGGATTATTTGCATCATATTTATCAATTATGAAGTCTAATTCCACAGGTAACGATAATTTACATTCCTCATTCAGTTCCAGGATGGTATTAAAAAGTTTATCATTCATCTTATAAATTTCTACCTTGGACTCGGGTCTGATCATCATCAATTTCATTGCTTTAGTTTCATAATATTCTTCCAGTGTATCTATGTCCAGGTACCATGCTCCCACTATTTTTTCTTCACTTATAAACAGGATGGATTCGTTGCCTTTATCTATAAACCTTATGTAACCTAGATCAGGTATGTGAGTTTTTTTTAAATTGCCTCTTATCACCATTTCCGGTTCACAGGAAGGAAACCACATAATATTAAATTCACCTCATTAAAAGGTTATGGAAAAGTTTAGTATGCATCACACGTTTCCCGACAATAGAGTAAGCTATTCTATCAGCCATTCCCATGACGTGATGCCCCATACTGAGCAAGTTTCTCCCAACAAGGATTAAATAGGTCTGTGAGCCTCCATGGGTAAGTTCATTGTATTCGGAAAACATCTGGTTGTAGAAGTCCTGTAAATTGTTGTAATTTTTTGTGGAACGTTTCAGTAGATGTAGGTCTTGATTTATCAGGGATCCTACTCCATCTTTGAGCATGTTCTGTACAGTCTGGGACATGAACATCAGGTGTGGGGGTTTATGGATTTTTAAATTTCTCTCTTCAGAATCTATGGTGTACCTTGAAATATAGGCAGATAAGTCGTTTATCCTCTCCAGCTCTATGGATATTCTAAGTATGGCTGCCCCCATACGGAGATCTTTAGCAACTGGCTGGTGAAGCCCCAGAACCTTCAGGCAACCATCTTCTATATTATAACTATCCTTGTTTATCTCATCGGTTGATTTGATTATCTTCCTGGCGAGTTCCACATCATCATTTATGTAACTATCTACTGCTCTATCGATCCGGTCGGTGGTTTGGTTACTGTAAATCAGGACGTCCTTGGTTAATGATTCTAATTTGTTTTCTAATACCACGTTGTACATATTACCCCCGAGTTAAAGGGATGTGACCATTAAACTCATCCAAACCTACCAGTGATGTAATCCTCTGTTCGTTTATCTTCTGGTTCAATAAAGATCTTGTCGGTAAGTCCCTTTTCAACAATTTCTCCATGTAAAAAGAAGGCCGTATATTTGGAAACACGGGTAGCCTGCTGCATATTGTGGGTTACGATGATTATAGTGAACTCATTTTTGAGTTTATGGATCAAATCCTCAATCTTAGTGGTGGATATGGGATCAAGTGCGGAGCAGGGTTCGTCCATCAGGATTACTTCTGGTTCGACAGCTATGGTCCGGGCTATGCACAGTCTCTGCTGCTGCCCACCAGAAAGTCCCATGGCAGAATCATCAAGTTTGTCCTTAACCTCATCCCATAGGGCTGCTTCTTTAAGACTGGCTTCCACCCTTCGCTCCAGGTCCTTCTTATCGTTGTTACCGTGAACTCGCAGTCCATAGGCTACATTTTCAAAGATTGATTTAGGGAAGGGGTTTGGCTTCTGGAAGACCATGCCCACCCTTTTACGGAGGTCGACCACATCTACATCAGGGTCGTAAATCTCTTTACCGTCTAAAAGGATGGTTCCTTCCTTTTTAAATGTTGGAATAACATCGTTCATCCGGTTCAACGTTCGCAAAAAGGTTGATTTCCCACATCCCGACGGCCCAATCAATGAAGTTACGGCATTTCTTGGTATGTCAAGGTATATGTCCTTTAAAATGTGTGATTCATCAAAATATGTGTTTAATTCTTTAACTTCAATTATTATATTTTCCATTTCTATCTACCCATCATCTTTTTAGTGTATTTTTCCACTAGATAGTTCGTGGATATGGTTATTATTAAAATTATAAGGACCAGAACAGCCGCTGTACCATAAGCATTCGGTAGTGATACACCTTCCGTGGCCAGAATATAAAGGTGCAACGGGAGGGGCCTTGCCGGATCCCATATGGACATAGGAATAGCCAGAGCAGCACCTACCGTATATAATATAGCAGCTGTTTCCTCAATAGCCCTGGCCATACCCAAAATGATACCGGTGGTGATTCCGGGTATTGCGGCGGGTATAACTACTCGATAAATGGTCTGCCACTTAGAAGCTCCCAGTGCCAGACTACCTTCCTTATAGGATTGTGGCACAGCTTCAATGGAGACTTCAGCAGTTCGCAGTATAGTGGGGATGGCCATCAGAGCTAAGGTCAGACCTCCTGAAAGGACTGAAAATCCCATCTGTAAGAATACCACGAAGAAGGTCAGTCCAAATAAACCGAATACAATGGATGGTATGGATGCCAGTGTTTCGGCGGCGAACCGTATGGCCTTTACTAAGGTACTCTCTCCAGCATACTCTGCCAGCCAGATGGCAGCCAGTACTCCCAGTGGTGTGGCTACTATGAGTGCAATGAAGGTCACATAAAAGGTGGATACAATCATAGGCCAGATTCCTCCAGATTCTCCGGAGCCAACCGGGTTACCAAAGATGAATTCCAGAGAGAACTGGGGAAGGCCGTTCCAAAGGATGTAGCCTATTATGATGATGAGTATCACGATGGCTAGAAGGCCCACTCCCCAGAGAACTACGTTCATGATTTTCT
>Ga0334885_1001008_pt1 | contig 39649 bp, 24 predicted proteins | sample GraSluR1_MG_8_FD_207233 | JGI IMG/M metagenome (GOLD analysis project Ga0334885, IMG submission 207233) | Sludge microbial communities from methane-producing bioreactor in Wageningen University, Netherlands - Granular Sludge_31_05-R1 | ecosystem: Engineered > Bioreactor > Anaerobic >...
GGCCGCGGCGAAGACATAGGTTGCAGGTCGTGGCGGGAGTATCGAGGTGACCGCCGACGGCACGCTGGTCGAGGTGCGATGTGACCCGCCCCAAGCCGGACGGACCTCAGGGCACTCAGCAGGACCTGGGCGCATGCCCCGCAGACACGAGCCCCGAGGCCTTCGAGGTTCAGGTGCGCCTGCTCCGCGCGATGACGGCGCAACAGAAGCTCCAGCGGGTCTCCGAGCTGAATGACACCGTACGCGAGCTGGCGATGGCCGGACTCCGCCGCCGCTACCCGGAAGCCGATGGTCGCGAGTTGCTCCGGCGCTACGCCGCCCTCGTCCTGGACCGCGAGACGGTGATCCGCGTCTACGGCTGGGACCCGGAGGGAGAGGAGCGCTGAAGTGGATCGAGGACTTCTGGGAGTTGTTCGCGAGGTGGCGGCCGCCTTCAAGGACCTCGGAATCGACTACGTCATTGGCGGCTCACTGGCCGCCGGCGCACTGGGAGTGCCCCGGTCCACCAACGATGCGGACCTCGTCGCTGATGTACGGGCGCAGCACATGGAGGCCCTGGTGGCCGCCCTGGAGCCCCGGTCCTACGCGAACGCAGCGATGCTTCGCGACGCCATCGGGCACACCGGCTCCTTCAACCTGATCCACTGCGAGACCGCCTACAAGGTGGATGTGTTCGTGTGCGGCGGGGACGCCTTCCGGCGCGCGCAGATCCACCGGGCCACGCGGCACCGCGTGCACGACCTCCCCCTGCCGTTTCTCTCGCCGGAGGACATCGCACTGGCCAAGCTTCTGTGGTACCGTCTCGGCGGAGAGGTTTCAGAGCGCCGGTGGCGAGACGTCCTGGAGGTGCTTGCCGTGCACACCGGGAGGCTTGACGAGCCGTATCTCCTGGCACCGCCGGATCCATCGGCGTGACAGACCTGCTGCAGCGGGCAATGGCGGCGAGCTGACGATCGGATCGCGATGCGCGGCGCCAAGCCGCGGAAATGAGGTTTCCCTCCCATGCTCTACAGACCAGGTATCACCATTCTGCTCGCCGCGGGCCTGTGCAGGGGCGCCGCGGCCCAGGGAGAGACAGCTTTGAGTCCACAGGAGGCGTTCCACATGGTCGTCGCACCCGTTGGCCCGGACAACCCACGCAATAGCGAGGCCGCCATCGTGCCGCTCAAGGACGGTTCGCTTCTGCTGGGCTGGACGGAGTTCTATGCCGCCGACGGCGCCGACCACGGCCCGGCCCGACTGGTCGGGCGTCTCTCGACGGACGGCGGCCGCACCTGGGGGGACAAGTACACCCTCGTCGAGAACGACGGCGGGTGCAATGTCATGGAAGTCAACTTCATGCGCCTGCACAGCGGTGATCTCGCCATCTTCTACTGCCAGAAGAACTCGGAGGCCGAGGACTGCCGGGTCATGATCCGCACTTCGGCCGACGAGGGGCGCACCTTCGGCCCGGCGCAGGAGCTCTCGCCGGCGGGCAAGTACACCGGGCTGACCAACGGCCGCTGCATCCGCCTGAGGTCGGGGCGCATCCTGCTCGAGGCCTGGGAGGGCGGGGACTCATACTGCGTCCTCTCCGATGACGACGGCAAGACATGGCACGACGGCGGCCGCGTGCGGCCCGAGGGCGGGCCCTGCTACGAGCCCGCGTGCATCGAACTCAAGGACGGCCGGGTGCTGATGCTCATGCGCACCGGGATCGGCGGGCAATTCTCCAGCATCTCACAGGACGGCGGGGAGACCTGGACTACGCCGGTGCTCTCGGACCTCAGGTGCACCGCCTCCCCCGTGGCCATCACCCGCGTCCCCACCACAGGCGACCTGCTGGCGATCTACAACGACGATGCCGAGAGCCCCACGAGCCGCTCGCCTCTGACGGCGATCCTCTCGCGCGATGAGGGACAGACGTGGAGTGGGAAGAAGAACATAGAGAGCGCCCCCGGTGACCGCTGGGCGTACCCGGCCGTGACCTGGGTCGACGACACGGCGCTCATCACCTACTTCAACTACTCCGGCGGTCTGTCGCTGCAGCTTCGCGGACTGCCCGCGGCGTGGTTCTACGAGTAGGGCCCACCATGGCCGGCCACCGCGGAGACCACCTTGCCGGCACCGTGGCGGCCTGCGGGCCAGAGAGACCCGACACACCGGCGACGCCCCCCGGGGCACAGCCCAATCCGGAGGCAACGACGATGAGGCGCGGCTTTCGCTCTCCCTTCATCCGAGTCCTGTTGCTGTCTCTTTGCTTGCCCGTCCTGCCGGCGCTCTGTGTTCCCGCCGCGGCCATCACCGTTGGGTGCTACGCCGAGTGGGACCCTCCCACGGACATTCTGGTCCACACTCCGGGCGATGAGCTGTTCGCCGGGGTGATACACCCCGAGGCCGCGCTCTTCGAGCGCGCCTTCGAGGTCCGGGGCGCCGCGGCCGAGCACCGGGCGTACATAAGCCTGCTGCGTCAGAGTGGCGCCAGAGTCCACACCGTCCTGGGGGCGCTCTTGCAGGGCACGGTGGACCCCGCCGGGCGCCCTGTTCCGGGCCCGGAGCTGGACGCGCTGAGGCAGTTCGCCGGCCAATTCCTCGCCATCGATGCCTCCGCTCTGAACGCCCGCGACCAGACAGAACAGGCCAAGTACAAGCAGGAGACTTTGTCCCTGCTGCCCCCCCGTGAGCTGGTGGCCATCATCCTCAACTGCCCCACCGTACGCCTTCGGCCCAGCGAGGTCGCCAACACGCGATATACCGCCACTTACGAGTTCTCCCCGGTCATGAACCTCTACTTCAGTCGCGATCAGCAGGTCACCACGTCCCGAGGAGTGGTGGTGGGTCGCATGAATTCCGAGCAACGCCGGGTCGAGACCCGGATCATGGCCTTCGTGCTGCGCAAGCTGGGTATCCAGCCGATCTACGAGGTCACGGGCGACGGCCGCCTCGAGGGCGGCGACTTCATCCCCTGCGGAGACACCGCCCTGATCGGCCAGGGCCTACGCACCAACCCGGAGGGCATCCGCCAGCTCCTGGACAACCGTGTGTTCGGTGTCCCCCGAGTGGCCGTTGTCAAGGACCCCTGGCAGCACCAGGATCAGATGCACCTCGATACGTACTTCAACGTGCTCAGCCCGACTCAGGCCGTTCTCGTCGAGGAGCGCATGGACGTCCGCGACGGCGGCGGCCGGGTCGTGAAGCCCGCCCGAGCCGACCGACGGTGCACGGTGGACGTGTACCTCCTGCAGGATGGGCGCTACCGCCGCACCGGGCAGGACCTTGACTTCCAGGCGTTCCTCGAGGGCGAGCTGGGCTTCTCCCTGATCCCGGTCTCGAACGACGACCAGCTTCGCTATGCCATCAACTTCCTGTGCATCGCCCCGGGCCGGATACTGGGGGTGGCCGGCGCCTCCGAAGGCTACCGGGCGGCGCTCCAGGGAGTGCACGCCACCTGGATGGACTTCTCCAACCTGACCGGTGGCTACGGCGCCGCCCACTGCTGCACCCAGGTACTGCACCGCCGGAGAGTTCCGGCGCAGTAGCGGTAGCACTCACCACACAGCGGCGGCCCCGTACCCGGGGCGAACCGCGGTGTCGGCGAAGGGAGACCGACGGATGCCCGACATGCTCGTCAAGCTCTACGAGTTGCCCGCCCTCGAGCCCTCGATGGCTTCCATGCAGGAGCAGGGGATCGTGATCCGCCACGCCATGCCCTACGAGGTCGACCACGTCGTCTCCTGGGTGCGTGACCGGTGGGGCGATGGCTGGGCGGGTGAGTGTGCCGCCTGCTTCTCTCTTCGGCCGGTGTCCTGCTTCATCGCCGTGCAGGAGGGCGAGGTGCTGGGCTTCGGCTGCTACGAGGCCACCTGCCGCGACTTCTTCGGCCCGACCGGGGTCGACGAGTCCCAGCGCAAGCGGGGCATCGGCCGGGCGCTGCTCCTGGCCTGCCTCCACGCGCTGCGTCACATGGGCTACGGCTACGCCATCATCGGCGGCGCCGGTCCGGTGGACTTCTACTCCAAGGCGGTGGGGGCGACGGTGATCGAGGGCTCAAGCCCGGGCGTCTACAGAGACGGCCTTCGCCGTTAGGCCGCCTCCAAAGGTCGCGGCCCGAGCGACGCCGGACGCCGTCGAGGCCTCCGGCGTTCCGGGCCGCCCCTGGAGGTTGGCCGCGATCCGTTCCTGCTCTTGCCGGTGGCGCACGCCTCTGCGTGGGCCTGTCGGTGCGCAATGCCTGGTGACTACCACACTCGGGGGTGCGAAGGTGAAACCCATGGTCCTGTCGCTGGCCGTCGTGTGCATCGTCTCGCTGTCACTGTTGGCCGTCCACGGCTCGCGTGCCGCGGAGGATGAAGCCGTCACCTCACCATACGCCCAGTGGCACAGCGGTCCTCCCGCCGACGCGGACTACTTCCCCATCGCCGTCTGGCTCCAGGGGCCGCAGAACGCCCCGCGCTACAAGGCGGCCGGCATCAACCTCTACATCGGCCTGTGGAAGGGTCCCACCGAGCAGCAGCTCGAGGAGCTGGCCCGGCACGAGATGCCCGTGATCTGCAGCCAAAACGAGGTGGGGCTGGCACACATCGACAATCCGATCATTGTCGGCTGGATGCACGGCGACGAGCCGGACAATGCGCAGGCCGTCAAGGACCCGGTATCGGGGCAGAGCGCCTGGGGGCCCTGCATCCCTCCTGAGCAGATCGTGGACGACTACGAGCAACTGAGACAGAAGGACCCCTCGCGCCCAATCCTGCTCAACCTCGGCCAGGGGGTGGCCAATGACGAATGGCACGGCCGGGGTGCGGGGGCCAAGCTCTCGGACTACGAGACATACGTCAAGGGCGGAGACATCATCTCCTTCGACGTCTACCCCGTGGTGGGGATCCGCAAGCCGGACGGCGAGAACTACCTGTGGTATGTACCCAAGGGCGTGGACCGTCTTGTGCGATGGACGGAGGGGCGCAAGATCATCTGGAACTGCATCGAGTGCACCTCGATCAGCGAGGCCGGCAAGCGTGCCACGCCACAGCAGGTCAAGGCCGAGGTCTGGATGTCACTGATCCACGGCTCCACGGGGATCATCTACTTTGTCCATCAGTTCGAGCCCACATTCTGCGAATGGGCACTGCTACAGGACGCGGAGATGCTCGAGGCCGTGACGGCCATCAACGCACAGATCGCTAGCCTGGCACCGGTGCTCAACAGTGCCACGGTCCAGGGCGCCGTGCAGGTCACCTCCTCGGATCCGGAGGTGCCGGTCGACGTCATGGCCAAGCGCCACCAGGGAACGACCTACCTGTTCGCCGTGGGGATGCGCAATGGGCCGGCGACCGCGTCCTTCGAGGTCGCGGACCTGCCGGCGACCTGCACGGCCGAGGTACTGGGGGAGGACCGACAGATCGAGGTCAAGGACGGCAGGTTCAGCGACGAGTTCGCACCCTATGCGGTGCACCTGTACCGATTGCGGTAGGTACCCAGGACGGGCCGCTGCAGCGGCGGCGTCGCGAGCGCCGCCGCCCTCGCCCTGCCTCCCGGGCCGGCGGAAAGCAAGGCACGGCCGCTACTTCTTGCCGTTGCCATTGCCCTTTTGCGGCTTCGGTGGGCACAGATCGCCGTAGCAGTCATCCACGATGCGATGGGCCTCCCGAGGCGGGCGGACATAGTGCTCGTCCCGGGGCGGTCGCGGCGTGAGCTCGATCGGCCCGGGCATGGCATCGGTATATGGGATCATGCTCAGCAGGTGCCGGATGCAGTTGAGCCTCGCGCGGCGCTTGTCGTCGCCTTCCACCTGGTACCAGCGGGCCTCGGGCACGTCGGTGTGCTCGAACATGATGTCCTTGGCCTTCGAGAACTCCACCCATTTCTCCCGGGATTCGATGTCCACGTCGCTGAGTTTCCACCGTTTCAGCGGATCCCGGGCCCGATCCTGGAACCGGCGCTCCTGCTCCTGATCGCTCACGGACAGCCAGTACTTGATCAGCGTCATCCCCGAGCGCACCAGCATGCGCTCGAAGTCGGGACAGGAGGCCAGGAACTCCCAATAGGCCTCGGAGCTGCAGAAACCCATGACCCGCTCGACGACGGCCCGGTTGTACCAACTGCGGTCGAAGATGACGATTTCCCCGGCCGAGGGCAGGTGCGCCACATAGCGCTGGAAGAACCACTGAGTGCGCTCCACGTCGGAGGGCTTGTTGAGCGCCACGAGCCGTACCCCGCGGGGGTTCAGGGGTTCGGTGATGCGCTTGATCACACCGCCCTTGCCCGCGGCATCTCGCCCCTCGAAGAGCAGGACAACCCGCGCCCCCTCCTGCCGCACCCAGTACTGCATCTTCACCAGCTCCGTCTGCAGTCGGGACAGTTCCTTCTCGTAGAGCTTCTTGTCCAGCCAGCCCGCACTGAGCTTCGCGGGCCGCTCCGCGACCTGCTTCCTGGCCATACGTCTGCCCCCTCTGTTGGCATGGCGGCTCCACGGCGCGTTCCCGGCCGCCCCCGCACACTCCCTGCCATTATCGGCCGAGACGGTCCGCGACTGCAGCCGAGAGTGGCACCGGGCGGCCCTCCGGGCGGCGCAGGAAGGCGCCGGCAGGTCAGGCGGGCGGCGGTAGCGAAGGGCCAAGTGGTGTCGGGGACGATCTTCGCCCGGCGAACCGCGCGTTCGGGAGGACCCCATGCACGGTGAGAACAGGAGCAGCCTGCCCGCAGTCCTTCTGGTCGCAGCCGCCGCGGTCGTGCTCGGGGCGATGGTTCCCGCGAGGTCCCAACTGGGCTCGCGGGCCCATACCGAGGCCATCCTCCAGCGCCTCGGCTACGACTGGCGCGGTGAAGGACCGCCGGTCATCCTATTCGCCGTTCCCGGGTGACCGGCCTGCACTGCCCTGGAGGGGCAGCTCGACCGTGCCGCGCTGTCGTACATCTACGTGGACCTGCGACAGGAAGCCGAGGGCCGCGCCATCCACGGTGAGATCGGCCGCAACAGACTGGGCGTCGTGGTCAGCCGGGCAACACCCACGACGGTGGTTGGGACGAAGGTGATACGGGGTACGAGCATGGCCAGGATCGAAGAGGCGCTCGACGCCCAGGCGGATTGGTGGGGCGAACGCGAGGAGTGACGGCGCGAACCGACAAAGGCCGAAGACGCGGCCCGCATCACGAGTGATGCGGGCCGCGTCTTCGCGAGTCCGAGCAGACTAGGGCGTGAAGTACGCGGCGCGGTTCCCGTAGATGTCGCCGGCGTTGAGCCACTTGCCGTGCCCATCGGCGAAGCACACGTTGGAGCCGCCGTTGTGCACGGTGGCCGACTCCTTCTGCGCGGTGGTGGCTGTAGTGATCGTGCAGGGATTGCCGGACCCGGGGAGCACAGACGGGGCCAGGGGCCAGGCGAATCGCCAGTCGGTGCCCATCGTGTGGCAGGCATCGCCGAGCATGATACATTCGGACACGCGGTTGATCTGTGCCATGGCGTACCCCGTGGTGGTCTGATGCAGGGCGGAGTTCATCCCGTACGAGGGCATCAGGGGGAAGATGTGGCTGTTGTAGTTCCAGCTCGACTGGGTCCGAACGTAGCTGGGGCACACGTAGACCTGGTAGTTCTTGACATACGGGTAGACGCCTTCCCACCACGAGCAGCCGGTGCCCACAGGACTGGGGATTGCCGGCCAGGGCGGGAAGTAACCGGGGAGGCGCTCGTCATAGTCCTGGGCGTACATCAGAATGCCCAGTCCGAGCTGCTTGACATTGCTAAGGCAACTCGTCTGCCGAGCCTTCTCCCGGGCGCGCGCGAAGACCGGGAATAGGATGGCTGCCAGAATTGCGATGATCGCGATCACGACCAGCAACTCGATCAGCGTGAAACCCTTGCGACCTGTCATGAAGGAACACTCCACAGAGTTCTCTCGCGTTCTGGCGAGAGGAGATTCCCCGCCACCGCGGACCAGGCGGCGGAACTGCGACATATAGAGTTTACCTGTTCTTCGCTCACCTGCAAACCCCCTTCGTCCCCACGCAGGCCCTGCGATGGCCGGTGGGCGCTCAACGCGCAATGATCTCATCCACGAACAGCCACGCCTTTCTCCCCCTGGCCCGGTGCCACTCGGGGATCGTGCCGATGCTCCGAGCATGGACGCGGAGGTACCGCACTCCGACGGGCTCACACGCCGCGGAGAACTCCCTGCGTAGCGGCCCCGGGCTCTCCTGCGCCACATCACAGGCGACCTCCGCCAGGCGGCGGAACTCTCGTCCGTCCACCGACCCGGAGTACGTCACGCGTCCCGGCAGGAAGATTCCCCACTCGACGTTCTGCAGGTACGCGGACACGATCTCCGAGACCTCGACGACCTGTCCCAGATCAATGGTGGCCTCCAGATCGGAGCCCTCGAAGCCCTGCCAGGCCGGGTCACGGAAGTCTGTGGCCCCGATGCGCCCGTCCGTAAGGGCGCCGTCGCCGCCTCCAGGGTATGCCGGCGAGTACCCGGAGCCCAGCTCAATGGGCCTGCCCAGCGCCAGGTGGTCGAGCAGACCTGCGGTGGTAGGTGTATCGCCGTCGGGGAACAGCGCCGCCTTCAGCTCCGGCAGCCGATCCTCCATCGTGCCGGTCGCCGCCAGGTCCCAGTACGATCTGTTCATCTGCCTGAGCCCAAACACGGCGGTGATCCAGCCCTGCGTCCAGCCGGTCTCGATGCACCACACCCCCCATCCGGCGTCGGCGCTGCTGCCCCAGTAGTCCCAACGGGAGAAGTCGAAGGCCCGGAACCACCCCCCGTCCAGCTCGCTATGGGCCTCCGAGCGAACCTGGATGCGGCACAGGAACTCGGCCAGCCTGTCCTCGGCCCTGCGGTAGAGCTCTTCGCCCGTGGCGGCGGCCGCCTCGTGCAGGCCGATGAAGGCGAAGTTGGTCGTGTATAGCAGGTCACAGACCGGGTCCTTGTCCTGCTGCATCAGGCTGGCCTCATTGGTGCCGTACTCCTCATTGGTGCGCGGGGGCCCGTAGGCCCCCATCCCCGGCGCCCCCAGCGCCTCGCCGATCGCGCCGCAGTCGTCCTGGCGCTCCAGGAGGTCCTGCGCCACGCGACGCAGCCAGCCGCGATGCTCGTCGGTGTCCTCGAGGCGGACCAGCCAGGCCAGCGGCAGCAGCATCCGTGCCCGCTCCTGGGCGATGCCGTTGGTCCACCGCCACTTGTCCGGATAGGCGGCCATGGTCATGCCAATCGCGCTCTTGGCGCGCTCCAAAAACAGCCCGTAACCCGTGGCCCGGTAAGCCCACAGGTAGCAGGCCCAGAGATAGGCCTGGTAGTGTGGAGCATAGCTGGTACAGAACCCGTCGAAGTACGACCGCCAGCCGTTGGCCTCAAGCTGCTCGATGTCGATGCGGTCGTTCCGGAAACCGTAGCGCCCGGTGGTACGCAGATTCGCCAGGAGACACTTCGCGATGGCCTCATCCCAGCGATCGGTGCCCTGCAGGGCCGCGACGGCGATGGCGCCCAGCAAGAACCGTGCGTTGTCATCACCGTAGTAGGCCTTCTCCAGGGCCCAGGAGCTGGTACCCCAGGCGATGAGGCCATAGGTCGGGTGTTCCGGGTCGGCCCGCACGCCCTTCTGGGCAATGGTGCGCTCCAGCCAGTAGTCCAGGATCCTCGTGGCGACGGCGCCCTCCTCTCCCCCACCGAGAGCGCCTGCGAAGGCCAGAGCCATTGCCGACTCTCCATTGCAGTCGCTTCGCTTGCCGCCCAGAACGTGCTGGGTCCCATCGGTCCTCACGGCGCCGCTGAACCCCTCGAGGATGCCGTGAGTCCCGTCGCCCACTGCTCCGTGAACCGGCGGCAAGGTGACGCCCGGAGCCAGCTCGCGCTCATCCGACCTGGTGGCCAGCAGGCCGGAGCGCAGAAACCACGACGCCCCGCGCCCCACCGCGGCGGCCTCCACATCGCCGGGGAGGGCGTCATCGCGGCCAAAGGACGGCCGCACCGAGGGCGTCCATTCCGGCTCGGGGGCCACCGCACCCCGCAGTAGCCAGCCCAACACTCCCCGCCAGATCTCTCGCCACGACTCGGTTGGCGCGTACCGGGCGGTGATGAACCGGCTCAGCTTGGTGGTGGCGACCAGAGCCGGGAAGTCCGGGTGCTGGAAGAGGATCGGCCGGGCTTCGTCGGGCAGACCGTATACCGCCGCGTCAAACCCGGCGACACGAGCGACCACGAGGTGCGGGCGGGCCGCGGAAACCGGCACGTAGCGGCAGTCATGAATGGCCAGTATCTGCAGGCTCGGTAGGGCCGGGCCGAAGAAGTCCGAGGCCACGACGCCGCGCTCCCACTTCGTGCCCTGCGGGGCGCCAACATCAAGGCCCGGGAGAGAAGAGGGGTACTCCACATAGAGGCGCAGATCGCGGGCCCGCGCCTGCTCGAAGAGGCTCTGAGGCAGCGCCGTGGTGGCCTCGGGGTACCCCTCGGCAAGGACCAGCACCGCATCGCCTCTGGCCGCCACCTCCAGGGCCGCTTCCGGCGCATTCACGTGCACCACGACATCGCCTGCGGCGGGAAGCGCCGCCCGCAGGTCGTTGTCCGCGTTGCAGCAGATCACCAGACGAGGCTCGCCGTAGGCGCAGCAGCACAGGACGGTCAACACGAGGGCGGCGAAGGGCAGATAGGGAAGCATGGGAGCCTCTGAGGAGCCAGGAATGTACACACACACCGCCGGTTCACCCCGAGGCGCCCGCACACCTCCGCTCAGACCCCGGACGCCCCTCGAGCGTCTCCACCGGTTCCCGTCTTGTGTCACTGGATTTCGTCTCCCGCTGGACTTCCCATCGGCCCGAGGTTTGGGTCACAGTCAGTTAGGCCATTTCCTACAGAGCCAGACGCACGCAGCCCGCACCACCACATCGGAGGTCACCTCATGAACAAGCCCATCCTACTCGCTTCGCTGTCGGTCCTGGTCCTGGCGGTTGTGCAAATCGTGTCCGTCGCGGCAGAGCTGCAGGTGCCGGTTCAGGTGTCGCCCAACACGCTCGTGCTGCATTCCAGGGGCGACTATCTCACCGTCCACGCCGACATCGCGTTCAGCCGGGTCGCCACCGGGACGCTGACGCTCAACGGTATCCCGGCTTCGTCTGCCTTCGCCGACTCCTGCGGGAACCTGGTGGTCAAGTTCGACATCGAGCGGGTCAAGAGCATCGCCACGCCCCCGGAGATCGTTCTCACCCTGGCGGGCGACTGCCGAGACGGAGCGTCTTTCGAAGGGTCGGCGACGATCACAGTGAGGGAGTAACAACAGGGGCCGGTTGCCGCCAAGCCGCGCCTGTCCGGCGGCTAGGGCACGCCAAGCCTGCCCATCTGATCCACCGCACACTCCAGCTCGTGGGCGGCATCGGCCTCTAGCTGCGCCACCCGTTCCACGAGCTGGGCCAGCCCCTCGCGGCCCGAACGCGACTTGAGGGCGGCATCGGTCAGGTCGGCCAGGCGCAGTTCCGCCAGCACCTTGCGGTACAGGCCCGCCGCGGTCTGCAGGTGAATGCTCACCGCCGCAGGCTGTCTCCTGGCCATGGCGGTCAGGTACTCCACGGCGCTGGTGCGGTTGATGGACAGGTGGCTCGCCATGTTGGCGTGCCACCGGGCCTGGCCAAGATGCTCCATGTCGACCAGCGCCTGGGTCCACAGTGCGAGTGCTTCCGGGCCCGTCACATACCCTCTCGGCAACGGAACCCCATCGCGGACCAGCGAGAGGGCATGCCGCAGAGCCTCGTGGTCTGCGGTCTCGCGAGCCGGGGGCGCCACGGGACCACCGACGAAGGCGCAGGCCCAGGCCGGGGAGTCCAGGCGTCTGGGCCTGTTGTCGGATCCGCGGGGGCAGAACCCCAGGAGCGCCGGTGTCTCCCGGTCCATGGCGGTGACGACCTTCCAGGACCCATGGTTGGCCAAAGCCGGCCGCCCGGTAGCCAGAGACACGCGCAGCCACGCCGGCGGCGTTTCTGGCGCGCCCGCTTCGTACTCGGCGGTTCCGCCGCTGTAATACAGCCGCCGCCCCACCGCGCGGCCGGCGAAGTCCAGGTAGGTGGGGATGCAGACCGGGTCCAGCGGCCACCAGCCCACATCCGGTGCGCCCTCGATGAAGGGCCCCTCGCTGGTGGCCTGCACAACAAAGGCCAGTCCCAGATCCCCCATCAGCGTATGGTACTCGGTGCGATGGCCGGCATGGCCGAGCAGCACCTCCAGCCCACGCACGAACTCATTGCCGTCGCCGCGCCCCGCCGGAACGTCCGCGACCGAGGCCTGCGGGGGCAGCATCTGCTCCAGGGCCGCCTCGAGGTGTTTCGCGGCGGCCTCCACAGCCTGCAGGGCCGGCCGCAGGACCCGGGCGGCATGGGCCCGCTGCCGCTCCAGATCGCCGATCAGGTTCCTGTACGACTCGGGACCATCCACCCCGTATGTGGGCTTCAGCAGCGCGGCCACTGCCAGATAGCGCTCTGAGGCGGTCTCCAGGTGCTCACGGGCCGCGGCCGGTGACCGCTCGGAACACGAGCGCAGGAAGCCGGCGGCGACCTGTGACCGCGTCGCGAGGGCACGGGAGTTGTCCGCTGCGTCCGTCCATCCCCTCTCTTGACCCCGGCTGCACGGCTCACAGAACCCCGGCACAGTCTCCATCTGTCGCGTCCACAGCTCCATCGCCTCGAGTCCGTAGACCCCGTCGGGGCCGGAGGCGAACGGGCCGGAGCCCCTGATCCGCGCGATCGCCTGCGCCACACACAGGATGTCCGCGCTCTGCGGCTGGAGGCGAGCAGCTCCCGCGGAGAGAGCCCACATCGCCGCGGGGCGCACGATGGCGTTATCCCCATGCCCATTGGGGTGGGCACCGGCGATCGTCCCCGTGTGCGGATCGGCGTCGGTCACGATCCCGGCCCAGCCCCACGGGACAAAGCCGTGGCGGCCTACAGCCCGCCACTGGCCGTCGACTTGGGCCATCCCCGTGTCCCATCCCCCCGTGGTGACCACCACGCAGCCCTGATCCATGGCGGCGCGGACCGCTGCGGCCAGCCCTGGCATACCGTCTTTCGGCGGCGCAACCACCGGCCGGACGCTCAGCCCCAGAGCCCGAGCCGCCGTCTCGAGGCAGCGGTCGGCGAGCCCTGCGTCCACGTGCCACCACGAGGTACAGTCTTCCTTGGGGTCGATCGCCGGCGAGAAGGCGTTCGCCGTCAGGCAGCAGACTGTCTCATAGTCGCACTGCACGCCCAGAAGCTCCGCCGCCGCCGCCACGGCCAGCGACAGGGTGTCCTGAGCGATACCGTCGCCCCCGAGCGCAAGCGCTGCGTAGTCCGGCATCTTCCCGGCATCTCCCTTCGGAGTGTGCGGCGCGGCGGCTGTGGGACCATGGAGGGCCATCAAGAGGGGTGCAAGGCAGGCTGCGGTGATCGACAGCGCGCGGCTCGTCATGCGGACCATCCCCCGGAGCCATCTGAGCTCGGCACGACAACGGGGGAAGCATAGCACAAACCGCCGATCACGTCAAGACGTTCGTCGAATATTTGTTCGCATCTAGATACCGCCCGCTACCACCGGGCTCTCTTCCACTGAGCGCAGCGGCAGCATGGCTCCCCCCGCGGACGGAGGGCGCCGGTCTGGCCGGGATCGGTAGTCCACCGGGCCGGAGCCCCCTGTGCCACACTGCCCTCGTCCGCCGCGCCGGCTCATACCGCCTATACCAGCCTGAAGGTCCGTACTTGGAAGGGCATGATCCGGAAGCTGAAAGCCTCGTTGAGGAAGGCGACGGGCTCGGCCCCTTCCTCGACCATGTTGCACTCTGTGACCTCCGTCACGGGCAGGTGGATTCCGATGGTGACCAACCCGCGACTGCCGAACGGCTCATAGACGCGGAGGATGTCGCCCTTGCCGTCCTCGGCGACCTTGAGGGTCTCCACGATCGCCGGCCCGTCGACCTCGATCAATGAGGTCGGCCCCCTCTGGATGTCTGTGGGAACGGCCAGTAGCGGAGCATTAAGCTGCCAGGCCTGCTGTACAGTACCCCCCTGCCGCCAGTCACCCTCGTGGGGCAGCAGCGAGTAGGTGCACTCGTGCAGCCCCAGGTCGCAGTCGGGATCCGGGTACTGGGGCCCGCGGAGCAAGGTGAGGCGGAGCACATTGTCGCGCACGTCGTGGCCGTAGCGACCGTCATTGAGCAGACTGACGCCGTAGCCGCCCTCGGAGAGGTCGGCCCATCTCTGCGCACAGACCTCGAACCGCTCCTGGTCCCAGGACGTATTGCGGTGGGTCGGACGCTCGACGGCGCCGAACTGGACCTCGAAGGTGGCCTTCTCGGAGTGCACGGCCACCGGGAAGGCGGCCTTGAGCATGGTCTGCCGCTCCTGCCAGTCTACACGTGTGCGGAAGTCGATCCGGGGCTTGTGGTCGTAGATCATGATGTCCTGCGTGAGCGTGGTGTCGCGGTGACGCCGGGTGACCCTGACCGTCGCCCGCACCGGCCCGAACTCCACGGCCTGCACGCTGCAGTCGCCTTCCCACGCATAGCGGCGCTTCTCGTAGGTGGCATGCACGTTCCAGGCCGCCTCGCGCTCGGGGCCATCCTGGAACAGTTGCATTTGGTTGAGCGTCTGCCCCTCCGCCACCACCTCGCGCGCATGCCTCTTGTCCCACAGGCTCGTGATCTCGCCCTCCTCATCGATCTCGAGGCGGAAGAACTGGTTCTCCAGGGTGTGGTCGGTGGCCGTGAGCAGCGAGGGAAGCGGGCGGTCCATCTGCAGGTCCAGGAGTACCCCGCCCAGGGATGGCACCCCCTCGGCGGCCACCAGTACCCGCATGCGGTCGCCGGTGCGGGAGACGATCTGCACGGGCACCGGCACTCCGGCCATGCTCCCCACGACATCGCCGCCTACATCCGGGATATCCAGCTCCACCAGGCCGTTACGTTGCCAGGAGAGGGAGTTGAGGACGCCGAAGCGCAGGGTGTCACCGGCTCTGCCCAGGATCGGCCCGAGAGCCTCCTGTCGCACGGCAGCGGAGGTGGCCAGGACCTGCGCGTAGTCCCTGTGGGTGTCCGTATAGACCTCCCCGATGGAGCTGCCGGGCAGGATGTCGTGGAACTGGTGCAGGAGCACCTTCCGCCAGGCTTCGCGCAGGGGCTCGACATCCACCGGAGTGCGGAAGCGACGGGCGGCCACGGCGAGCATCTCCGTGCCGCGGAGGGACATCTCGCAGTGTCGGTTCTCCCTCTTCGTCCGCGACTGCGAGGTGTACGTGCCGCGATGGGTCTCCAGGTACAGCTCGCCCACCCAGGTGGGGAGCTCCACGTCCGAGGCGGCAACCTCGGCGAAGAAGTCCTCGGCGACGCCCTGTCGACAGGCCGGGAGGCCCGGGAACGAGGCGGCACGTGCCGCGTACTCCATCATCATCTCCGTCACGCCGCCGCCGCCGTCGCCGTAGCCGAAGGGGAAGAGCTGCTGGTCGTAGGTACCTTTCTGCACGTAGGTCTGCCAGGCGGTGGCCAGTTGCTCCGGCGTCGGATCGCCGTTGTAGCCGCCGCCGCCCAGTCTGGGGATATGGGCCAGCACCCGGCTGCCGTCCACGCCCTGCCACCAGAAGAGATGGTAGGGGAAGGGGTTGCGCGACTGCCAGTGCAGCTTCCAGGTCCAGAAGAACTCGATGCCGCAACCGGCCAGAATCTGGGGCAGCCCGGCGTTGTAGCCGAACACATCGGGAAGCCAGCACGTTCGCGGCCGTGTGCCGAACTCTTCCTTGAAGAACCGCAGGCCGTGGAGAATCTGGCGAATCAGCGCCTCGCCGGAGGCCACATTGCAGTCGGGCTCCACCCACATGGCCCCGGTGGTCTCCCAGCGCCCCTCAGCGACGAGGTCCTTGATGCGGGCGTACACGTCCGGATAGTGCGTGCCGGTGTAGGCGTAGAGTTGCGCCTGGCTGCACGAGAAGTGGTAGTCGGGGTACTTGCGCATCATCCATGCCGCGGTGGAGAAGGTCCGTCCGCACTTGCGAACGGTCTCCTTGATGGGCCACAGCCATGCGGTGTCGATGTGGGTGTGGCCGGTGAGAAACAGCCTGCCGCCCTCGGCGTCCGGGGCGATGTTGGCGATGCGCTCGCTCAGGAGCTTCCGCGCCACGGCCAGCTCGGCGAGGATCACTTCCCGTGGCGCCGCCAGGGTGAAGGCCACCATGGCATCCTCCAGCGCGGCCGCCAGCAGCTCCTTGCGGCGACCGTCGTCCATGGCCCTGCAGGCTTCAAAGGCGAAGCGAAAGTCGTAGTAGGCCGCCTCGACCTCGAGGTCGAGGAGCTGTAGCGAGCCGCCGCCAAAGCTGCTGGTGGTCTGGCGCAGGTGGGGCTCGCAGCGCGCGCGGGGCACGGAGTCAAACTCCAGGAGCAGTTCCAGCTCCCCAGCACAGGGCACGGGACACCGGCCGTGGTTGTGGTCGACGCCCGACCAGGTCGCCCCGTTGACCGACAGCAGGCCCTCCAGTGTCTCGATGCTGAAGCTCAGCATGGTGCGCTCCGCGTCCCAGTCCGCGGGCACCCGCGCCTTTGCGCGGAGAAACACCGTGACGCCCGCGGGCCAGCGCGAGCCATCGGCGACTTCCGTCCACTCGTCCAGGTAGCGGTACTCTCCCGGATCGAGGTACTCGGCGGTCCTGGCCTCCCAGGGACCGATGGGAATGCTTGCTTCCACGGAGAGGCCCTGCACCAGTTCGAGTTTCTTGACAATGATGCGCTCATCCATGGGAGATGCGAACCTCACTTGCATGTTGGTGGGAGAGATGAGGGGCAGGGCGCTGAACAAGACACAGTATTCGCGACGGGGGGGCAAGACACCTCTGGCGGCGCAAGGGGAAGAGCAAGACCGTCGGCTGCTATCGCCGTCAGCGGTTGACGCCTTCCGCCGTGGACGCCGTTTGCCGTTGACTCGCGACTCGCCGACCCACGCCGCGCGCAGCGCGGCGTGCCTAGACCGCGAACCGGAAGTCGATGACGTCGCCGTCGCGCACTTCGTAGGTCTTGCCCTCGAGGCGGACCTTGCCGCGGGACCGGCACTCCTGATGCGAGCCGGCCTCCATGAGGTCATCGTAGGCCACAACCTCGGCCCTGATGAAGCCGCGCTCGATGTCGCTGTGGATCTTGCCGGCCGCGGCCGGTGCCAGAGTGCCGCGGCGGATGCTCCAGGCCCGGACCTCATCGGGGCCGACGGTGAAGAAGGAGATCAGCGAGGTCAGGTCGTAGGCGGTGCGGACGAAGCGGTCGCGCGCGGCATCTTCCAGGCCGTACTCGCCCAGGAAGGCCACACGGTCGTCGGGCGGAAGCTGGGAGATCTCCACCTCCAGCGGGGCGCACAGCTCGATCGCCCCCAGGCCATGCTCGACGGCGGCGAGGCGGAGGGCCTCGGATACGCCGTTGCCCAGTTGCTCTTCGGCCACGTTGGCGACGACCACGGCGGGCTTCAGGGTAGCGAACTGATAGCCCCGGAGAGCCTTCTGCTCCTCCGGGGTGAACTGCATCCCGTCCACGCGGCCCCCGCCCGCAAGGGTCTCCTGGAGCCTCCGCATCAGCGGCTCCTCGGCCTGGGACTCCTTCTTCCCACGCTGGAGGTCCTGGGCGATGCGCTCCAGGCGGTTCTCGACCACCGAGAGGTCGGCCAGGACCAGGTCGAGCAGGAAGCTCTCCAGGCCGTCCACGGGCCTTTCGCTATTGAACCCGCCGACGACCACCGCAAGAGCGTCGGCGTCGGAGAGAGCGCCGGTGAGGGCCGACAGCTTCTGTGCCGAGGATGTGGCGGATCCCAGATCGACGAAGGTGATCTCCGCCGGGGTGGTCTTCTTGGGGTTATACATGGCAGACAGCTTGTCCAGCCTGGTGTCGGGAACCTGGACGACGCCCAGGGTCTCGGAGCGAACGGATTGCTGGGACAGGTCGATGCCGGTCAGGGAGCTGAACACCAGGGACTTCCCGGCCCCTGTGGGGCCAACAATGCCAATCTTCACGGCCGTTCTCCTCGGGTAACAAAGCAAGCGTCGCAGCCGAAGGCCGCGACGCGCGGTGTGGACGGTAGGTTGCCTGCAAAGCACGTGCCGAGCAGATGATACGCCCGCGACTGCGGGATGTCAACGGCCGGGCGCTCCGGTGTCAACGCAAAGTAGGAAGGTCCGGTTCTGCGCAGGTCAGGAATGTCCGGTTGGTCCTGGGGTGAGGGAGCTTTCGCTACCGTCGCCGCTGGCGCTGAGATCGGTCAGCACGGCGGTTGTCGTTGGGTCGCCCCGGGGGCAGCCCGGCCGATAGTCGCCCCCGTCCTTGGCACCGAGCCCTGCCCCATCGACAGTGATAGTACCGGGGCCCGACGTCGGCGGGGCGAGGGGGGAACGGTCAGGGAGGGCGCGGTCACCGGGTTGGGGAATAGTGGGTCCACCACAATGGCGCTCAGGGCACCCGGCGAGCAGGGCCAGCGGTCCGCGCGGGCCTACAAAGAGGTCGCAGCAGATGATTGACGACACAACTCAGGCCGGCGCGACGGTGCCCTCGACCCCGCAGCACGGCCAGGATGTCCAGGATGTCCAGGATCGCCAGAGCGGCCAGAGCGCGCCTCACCAGGTACATCCGGCACTGGGCGGGGCACAGCCGTCTCCTGGGTCGGAGCCGCAGCCCCTTGCCCCTCTGCTACTGATCGACAGCCTGGGCAAGTTCTACCGGGACTTCCCGGCCGTTCAGGGCGTCTCGTTCGCCGTGGGACCCGGCGAGATCGTGGGGCTCGTGGGGCCCAATGGGGCGGGGAAGACCACCATCTTGCGCTGCATTGCGGGCATCCTGCGCCCCACCTCGGGAGACGCGGTCTCCGCGGGCTACAGCATCGTGAGCCAGACCGCCGAGGCCAAGCGCAACATCGCCCTGATTCCCGAGACCCCCAACCTCTACGAGTTGCTCACCGTCATGGAGCACCTGCGCTTCGTGCACATGGCCTACGGCGAGACGGAGGCCTTCGAGCCGCGAGCCCAGGCCCTCCTGGAGCACCTGGACCTGTGGGAGCGTCGGGACTCGCTGGCCGGGACCTTGTCCAAGGGGATGAAGCAGAAGCTCGCGGTGGCCTGCGCCTTCATCCACTCAGCCCGCATCTTCCTGTTCGACGAGCCCTTCATCGGCATCGACCCGGCGGGACAGCGGGCCGTGCGCGAGATGATCCAGGGGGCGGCCAGCAACGGTGCGGCGGTTCTGATCTCCTCACACATCCTCGACACCGTACAGCACCTGTGTCCCCGGGTTCTGGTGCTTCACCGCGGGGTGCTCATCGCCCAGGGCGATCTGGGCCAGTTGCGCCACCGGGCCAGCGTCGGTGAGGATGTGTCGCTGGAGGACGTCTTCCTGGCCCTGACCCGAGGGGCCACGCCCTGACCATGCGAGCGCTCATCTACCTGAAGCTACACCTGCTCAAGAACGGCATCCTGTCGGTGCTCACGAACCCCAAGCGCCTGGTGTTCGCGGTGATCTTCGTGGTCTGGATGGGCGCCAACATCCTGGCGGCAATCACCGCGCGGCTCACCGGTGGTGCCGCCGGCGTGGGTGCCCACGGCCTCACGGTGCCGGAAGTCCACTTGCGGCTGGGGATGGTGGCCCTGCTGCTGATGCTCACCGCCACGGCCATCGAGCGCGGGCTGGATGGGGCGGTGTTCAGCTTCTCGGCCGCGGACTATGACCTGGTCTTCCCCAGCCCCATCCCGCGTCGGCTTGTGGTCATCGGCCGCGTCGTCGCCGATGCCCTGAGTCTGCTGCTGTGGGTGGGGATCTTCCTCCTGATGATGCTGGCCTTCCTGCCGCTGCGCTGGGAGGGCATGGCCGGCACGCCGGCGGGCATTGGCGCCGCCTGGCTGGTAGGTTGGGCATACGCCGTCCTGGTGGTGAACGGCGCGCGAATCTTGGAGCTGGTGGTCGCCGGCTCCCAGGCGGCTGTGGGCAGCGCGGTGCGCCGTCTCAAGACCACCGCCTACGCCGTGGTGATCCTGGCCGCGGTGGGAGCCGTGTGGGCCATCTCCAGGGGCGCCGGCCAGTCCGGCGCGGTGCTGGATGTGCTCGGACGCCCGCCGCTGCTGGTGGTGTTCTGGCCGATGCTCTCGGTGGCGGCCCTGCTGACACAGCAGACACCGCCGCTGATGGCGAGCTTTGCCGTGACCTACGGCCTGCTCGGCGCCCTCTCGGCCGCCGCGGTCGTGGGCGTCTGTCTCCTGGACCGTGACATCATCGAGGTCACCATCGAGCACTCCGCCCGGGTGTCCCGCATCCGGCAGGCGATGAGGTCGCAAAATGCCGACGCGCTGGCCCTCGAGCGCATGCAGGGGCGCCCGGCAAACCAGCGCAGTCTCCTGCCCAATTGGGGCGGCCCCTTCTGGGCTCTGCCCTATCGCACGCTGGCCGAGACCTCGCGCGCAGGTACTCTACGCGTCGTCGGCTGGGGCTTCGCCGTGGTGATCCCCGGCCTTCTGGCCACCTGGCTGCCCCTGGACGACGATGTGCTCCGCGTGCTGGTGGGTCCGGTCGCGGGCTACACGTTGTTTCTCCTGGCCAGCTTTCACGCCTTGAGGTTCCGCGCCGAGCTGGGGCACATCGCGCTGCTCCGCGCCCTCCCCGTTCCCGACTGGCAGCTGCTGGCGGGCCTCAGCCTCCCACGTCCCCTGGCCCACTCCATCGGGGTGGTGGCCGCCCTGATAGGCATCGGCATTGCCAGGCCCGGCGTTGCTCCCGACATGCTTCTCGCCGTGGCCATGTGTGTCCCGCTGGCGGCATGCACCAGCTCCCTGGTGGGTGCCATCGCCGCCTGTCTGTTCCCCGAGGCCACCGATGCCGCTCAGCGCTTCTTCGGAGGCCTGATCCACGTGGCGGGCATGACCCTCGCCTTCGCCCCGGCGATTGCTCTCGTGGTGGTGGGCACCGTTCTTGGGTACGCCGGCCCCATGGTGGGCATCCTGGGCAACCTCGGCCTGATCCCGGTCGTCGTGGTCAGTTGGCTGGTGGCCTATCACCTGTTCCGCAAGTTCCAGCCGGGTGACGAGTGAACGGCGAGAATGCGGGGAACGAGAAGGGAAGAACGGCCACGTCAGACCACGGAGACACAGAGAGCACGGAGTTCCACGGAGAACGGCAACTGAAGGGCACGGCCGAGAATAGCAGCGGACGGATGCGGCGGAGAACGACAACCCGATCGTTCCCTCCGCGCTGTGGCCTGTTCCAGTTCCCACCCGGCAGCGTCGTGAGCCGTAGACGCCGTGGGACGTTGACGCCGTTGACGCCGTAAGTCGTTGACTCGCGACTCGTGACCCGCAGACTCGCAGACTCCCTCGGAGGCCACTATGCGCACCACCACAGGGGTATCCTCTCTCATCGCCGCGATCGTGTGCGTTCCCGCCGTGGCCCAGCCGCCTGAGCAGTGGCAGGCGTTCTGGGTCTGGGGCAGCGTGAACCAGCAGCAGGGCCCGGGTTACTTCCGGCTCAGCTTCGAGGTGGACGGAGAGCTGGACTTCGCCACCCTCCAGGGCAGCGGCGACGACGGCTACTCTCTGTATGTCAACGGGGCCCACGTCCGTGACAGCGGTTTCGGCTTCAACCGCACCGACGTCACCGATGTACTCCCCCACCTGCGACAGGGCAAGAACGCCATCGCCTGCCTGTGCCGCAATGCCGGCTTCCCCGGCGGGTTCCTGGCTCAGTTGCAGCTCGTGTACGCCGATGGGCGGGAGCGGGTGATTGTCAGCGACCGCGAGACGCGGTTCTCGCCCGAGGAGCAGGAGGGCTGGACGCTGCCGGAATTCGATGACTCCGACTGGGAGCAATGCGAGGAGCTGACCCGGCCGCCGGGCGGCGCCTGGGGCCCGCTGCCCTTGGAGTACGCCGGGCGGCGCGGCAGGCTGAAGCTGGTGGACCTGCAGGTGGCCGAGGAGGTCGCCGCCGGTGAGGCGCTGCGCGTCACGGCAATCGTGTCGCCTACCGCCGCCATGGGACGGGACGAGACGGTGCACGTCCGTGTCCTCCGCGACGGCGCGGTCTTCAGTCGCGTCGAGGTCTCGCCGGAGCCGGGCTCATCCCGTTGGGGCGCGGGGCAGGAGGTTGCCCTGGGGCCGGTGGAGATTGGAGTGAACCGTTTCCTGCACAGCGGCCCGGTGGAGGTGGAGTTCTCACTCTCCCGCTGCACCTTCGAGGGCATCGGCAATGCCGCGACGCGCACCGTGCAGGTTGTCGGCAAGGAGGGCACCCTCTCCCCCACTCCTGCCCGCGTCGGCGACTGGCAGGGCGCGCCGGCCTTACTCATCGAGGACCGGCCCGCCGTGCCCATGATGTACCTGCAGGGCCAGAGCCCCGTGGCCGAGGAGTACGGTCAGATGGCGGCGGCGGGCTACTACGTGTTCAGCCTCGGCATCGACCTGGGATGGCACGGCGACGGCATCTACGACTACCGCGACATCGATACGCGGATCGCCACCGCCCTGGAGCAGGCCCCGGAGGCGTACATGATCCCGCGGGTGCACATCTCCGCCCCCGGCTGGTGGTGCCGGGCCCATCCCGACGAGGTGACCGGCTACGCGGACGGCACCGAGCACGTGATGGACGTATGGGGGGGCACCGAGCATGAGTCCTTCGCCTCGCCCCTCTGGCGCAAGGAAGCCGGAGAGGCCCTGGAGGCCCTCATCGCCCACTTCCGCCAGTCGCCGTATGCCGACCGCATCGTGGGCTACCACATCGCCAACGGGATCTACGGCGAATGGCACCTGTGGAGCCCGTCGCATCTGCCGGACACCAGCGAGCCCATGCGGCAGGCCTTCATCGCCTGGGCCAAGGAGCGCTACCAGGGCGATCTGGGCAGGCTGAACGCAGCCTGGGGCACGCAGCTTGGGTCCTTTGACGACATCACCTGCGCCACAGAGCAGGAGCGCATGGACGCGGATCTGGGGGTCTTCAAGGACCTCTCCCGGTCGCGGAGAGTCTCGGACTACTGGCAGTGTTTGCATGAGACGACGGTGGATGCCATCGAGCACTTCTGCGGCCTGGCGAAGGAGGCCACCGACCGGCAGGCCGTCACCGGGGTGTTCTACGCGTACCTCACCGACATCGGCTGGCCGCAGGAGGGCGGCCATCTCGCGGCCCACAAGGCATTCCAGAGCCCCGACATCGACTTCTTCACCAGCCCCCACAGCTACAGCCATCGCGCCATGGGGGAGGACGGCGCCTTCCGGGCCTATCCGGCAAGCATCCAGGCCCACGGGAAGCTGTTCATCGACGAGGGCGACGACCGCACGCACCTGTCCGGCGACAAACCGTACATGCACGCGCAGGACACGGAGCAGGACATCGCCATCATGCGCCGCGAGACGCTCAACGCGCTGAGCAACCGCACCGGCCTGTGGTGGTTCGACATGACCACCGGCTGGTTCAACGACGCCGAGCTGCTCAAGGCCGCCGCCGAGCTGCACGAGCTGGGCGAGAGCACCCTCACCCGGCCCCGGCACTCCTGGGCGCAGATCGCCGTGGTCTTCGACCCCACAGTCTACTACGCCATGGCCGACTGGAAGACGGACAAGGACGCCCTCTGCCAGGAGCTATGTAACCAGCAGTTCCGGGAGCTGCAGCGGATCGGCGCGCCGTATGACGTGCTCCTGCTGCAGGATGCCCTGGCCCCTGAGGCCCGGGATTACCGCTGCTATGTGTTTCTGAACACCTGGCACATGACGGCGCAACAGCGGGAGCAACTGAGCCGTCTGCAGGCCGAGGGGCGCAGCCTCGTCTTCGCCTACGCCCCGGGCTTCTCCAGCGACGAGGGCCTGAGCGTGCAGCACATGAGCCAACTGACGGGCATGCGGTTCGAGCCGGAGGAGGCGGGCGGGAACCTGCAGGCCCATTGGAGCGAAGCGGCGGCAGAGGTGGACGGCCTTAGGCCCGGCGGTGAGTACGGCCCGGACAGGGCCATGGCGCCGCGCTTCCGGGTGGTCGGAGAGGGCGCCACGCCGCTCGCGGAATGGGTTGAGGGCGGGGGCACCGCGGCGGCCGTTGCGGCCCACGAGGGCTGGACGTCATTCTACAGCGGCACAGGCCGGATCCCGGCGGCGCTGCTGGCGGAGGCCGCCCGTCGGGCAGGGGTGCACATCTGGACCGACGCCTGGCGCACGAGGGTCAACCTGTGGGCCGGCAATGGGCTACTGGGAGTGCACACCGCCGAGGCCGGGCCGGTCCGATTCAGCCTCCCGGCGGAAGCCAGGGTGACCGACGCCATCACCGGCCAGGTCGTAGCGGACGGCACCCGCAGCTTCGAGGTGGAGCTGGGCAAGTGGCAGACGGCGATCTATGCGCTGGAGAACCGGTAGGCCCGGCCTGAGGGAGGCGCGGACGGACCGCAGGCGAGGCCGCGGGGGGCCACCGAGGCGTTTCCGGCGGCCCCTCACCGAGGGGAACGTCACCTGCCCTGCTTCCGCTTCCTGGGCTCCAGCGAATCCCGGCCGCAGGTGAGCGTGTCTTTGGCCGCCGCCCTGAGCCGCGCCGCCCCGGCCTCTCGTCGGTCACGCTCTCGGCGGCCAACCCCAGGCGCACCGAGGCCAACTGCGGTCCGTCGATGTGGGCCAGCGCGTGGTAGCCCAGCCACGACAGGTCGTCATCGGTGGGCATGACCTGGAGCAGCGCCGGGGCCGCCTGCGCCCCGATGCGGATGAGGGCCACGGCGCACGGGAAGTCACACAGCCCATCGGCGCCAAACGGCGGGTGTGGCTCGAACATCAGGTTCCGCACGAGCAATGGGATGGCGGCCTCCGCCCGCAGATGCCCCAGAGCAACCACCGCCTCCTCGGCGCGGTCGGGTTCAGCGGTGAACACGCCCTCGGTCGCCAGGAATGCCAGCAGCTCATGGATTGCCGCTTCCCGCGCGATCGCCGCCGGATGCGCAGGAGGCGGGTCGACGTCGGTCGGGCCGTACCCCAGCGAGGGGATGACGGCCGCGTCCAGTTCCCCGAGCGCCCGACGCAGACGCTGAGTGCGGTCCTCGCGAAGCTGCGCCCCGGCGGCCAGATGGAGGCGGGCCTGTGCGATGGCAGGCCCATCGATGTACAGCAGCACCTGCGTCCCGAGCCACACGGCTTCGTCATCTCCCGCCAGGCGCTTGAGCAGGACCGGCGCCGCCGGGCTCCCGATGCGGCACAGGGCCACGGCGCAGGGATAGTCGGTAAGTGCCTGCGCCTCGTCGCGGGGGTGCGGGGAGAACAGCAGGTGCTCCACCAGCACGGGCACCGCGGCCTCCGCCCGCAGTTGCCCCAGGGCCAAGATGGCCTGCTCGGCCTCCTCGGGGCGGTCGGCGAAGACCTCTTCGGTCTCGAGCACTGCCACCAGCTCGGCGATGGCGGCCTCACGGTGGGCACTGACATCCGAGGCCACCTGTCCGGTAGCGGCGGCGCCAAGGCCGACCGCGCAGAGCCATATCAAGAGCACCGTCATGGTTCTCCCCCTGTTTGTCTCCTGTCCGCGCCAGTCGCCGTGTCTCACTGGCCCAACTCCTTCAGGATGCCCCTGGCCTTCGGTGCCGCGGTCGAGCCGGGCAACTCGCGCGCGATCCGCTCGGCCCAGCGTCGCGCGCGGGTCGGGTCGTTCCGCGCCCGGCTGTGAGAGACCAGGATCCACGCCAGGTCGCCCTTCTCCCTTTCCGTCAGGCTGCTTCCCATCACCAGCTCCATCTGTGCCTCCGCCTCGTCCAGTCGGTTCGCCGCGCAGTACGCGCGAACCAGCTCAGACCTGATGGTCGCCTCCGAGCGAGGCAGCGGCCCCCCGCGCGCCAGAGCTTCCTGTAGGACGGCGGCCCGTGCGCCGTCGTCGCGCAGGCAGTAGGCGTAGGCCCACAGGTCCTTGGATGGCAGCTTCGTGAGGTCGCCGTCCACAGCCAGCAGGAAGCACTGGCCCGCCAGGTCGGGTTGATCGTCGCGCAGCGCGTGGGCCAGTTGCACCAGGTCCTCGGGCGCCACGAGCGAGGAAGGCACCGCGACCATGGCGGCGTAGTCGCGCGCCCGCGCTGCGGCCCAGGCTGGATGCAGGGCCCGCTTCGCTTCGGAACCGGCTCTGCGCCGGCTGGAGCTGAAGTAGGTGACGCTCCGCCGGCCGAACGCGTCCAATGCCCGCACGAGAGCCGCGGCGTACCGGCGCTGACTGCCGCGCGCCAGCGCCGCCAGGGCCGCGTCCTGCACCGCGATGGACTGCGCCTCGAAGCCGGCCTCTGCAAGCTTCCGCGCCATGGCCTCCAGCGCCCGACCGCCATTGATGTCCCCGAGACCCGCGCGAACCTGCTCGCACACCGTGTTGAGCAACACGCGCTGGGTCGGCCCGTCGGCGCCTGACTGCCACGCACTTCGAAACCGGTCCCAGGCCGGTCCCACGCCCGCCAGGTCGTCGCGGCTCTCCGTCAGGGCGGGCCAGTCAGGCAGGCTCGTGACCTCATCGAGGAACACGCCGGTGAGCAGCGTGTTCATGCTCAGGTTGCGCCACACGCGGACGCGTACTGTGCCGGGGCCCGTGACGCGGAACAGCGTATGGACACCGGAGACGAAGTCCCGGACCGGCGCCGCCGCCAGGAACGCGCCGGTGGCCGCGTCGGTCAGGTGAACGGTGAACATCCGGTTGGGCTCGTAGTAGTTGCGGTCATTGACGAAGTACAGGCAGAGGTTGCACTCGCCGGCGGGGACGGGCAGGTCGACGCTCAGGTCCGGCCCGGTACCCGGAGCAGTCTTCTCCCCGCCGTCATTCCAGTTCCGGGGTCCGCGCTTGTCGAGCGTCGGGTCGTAGGGCATGGTGGCATCGGCGTCCTCGCCGCCATGCCACCAGTAGACGTGCCGGTTGGGGTCGGTGGTACGGGCCGCGTACTGCCACGGCCCCAGAGCACCCCCGCACAGGTCGGGGCCGCCCAGCAAGGCGCACAGCAGGTGCTGATCGCGCCCGCGCCACTGCCAGTCGCCCTGGGTCTGGCGGTCCTGCCCCAGGTACCGCGCCACCGGCCCGCCCTCACGGGACGCAACGCGCTCTTGGGCATCGGCCAGCCGCTCCAGAGCCAGCTCCGCGCGCTTCCTGACAGCGGGCGATAGCGTGCCGTCGCCGCTCAGCGTCTGGTTGGCGTCTCGCGCCGGTGCCCACCGCCCCAGGCACTCGGTGCACTCGGCGAGACGGAGGGCCGCCTCCGCTGCCAGAGCCCTGTCGGCTGCGTCCGCGCAGCGGCCGTAGTGGCCCACAGCCTCCTCAGGCCGGCCCGTCTGCAGCGCCAGCTCGCCCCGCTCGAAGGCCAGCCACGCCGCCAAACCGGGCAGGCGATCGGCCTCGGTCTGTGCCTCGTCATACCTCGCGGCCGCCTGCGCGTAGAGTCCGCGGTACTGCAGCCACTGGCCGACCACGAGCTGCGCCACCGGCGCAAGCGCCGTGCCGCCGCATTCGGCCAGGACCGCCTCCCACCGGGGAAGCGGTCTGTCCGGCGGTGTCTCCCCGTCCGTCGGCACAAGGGCAGCGGTGCTGCCGGCCCAGGCATCCGTGCGGACAGCGGAGTAGGAGGCGACCTCGGCCAGGTGCCACAGGTCGGCCATCCGTGTGAGCCTGGTCGCGTCGATGGGCTCACCCGTCCCCGGGTGGGCGCAGGCGGAAGACAGGGACGACAGAGCGTCCAGCAGCACCCTACGACTGTGGGCCGTTGAGATCGCGTCCAGGTACGCCTGGTTGTCCGGGAGTTTGGTCTTGTAGGGACGCGTGCGGTCGCCGGTGGCGCTGAGTACGCGCAGGAGCGTGACGGAGGCGCCCGGGTTGTCTCCCGCGGCCATCTGCTCCCGGGCGATCCGCACCCACAGGGCCTGAGCGCCGGGAGCCCGGGGGTACCGCCGGGCGACGTCCTCGACCTCGGGCCGCAGCCCCTCTCGCCCGGCGGCGAGGTCCGCCTCCGCCAGGGCGGAGGCCAGGTCCACACACCCCGCCGCCTGATCCAGTAGGCGCCGGTTGGCCACATACCCGGCGGCGGCGGTCTCGCCGTAGCGCGTCAGGGCGCCCGGGTAGTGAGCCAGCGCGTATTCCAGGGCCCTGACGGCCCTCTCGGGCACCCCGGCGGCCAGGCAGGCGCGGCCCAGACGCTCCAGCGCGTCCACGTCATCCAAGGAGGGCAGGTTCCCCTCCAGGGCCTGCAGGAGGGCCTCCACGGCCTGCGCCGCGTCGCCGGCCCCCTCGTGAGCGCGGGAGAGCAGTCGCAGCAGCGCCGGGCGCTCCGCGGGCGGAGCCTGCGCGACCTCCTCGGCCAGAGCGACGGCCCCACCGAAGTCGCCGTCCTTGAGCATTTGCTCCAGGCGGGCTTTCAGACCGGGGCTTTCATCGGCGACAAGTGCCGGAGCACAGCACAGCGCGAGCAGGAGGACCGGCAGGTGAGGGGACTTCATCTTCGGCACCACGCCTCGAGGGGACACGATCGAGTGGTGCGACAGGTGCGGTTGCGGCGAGTGGGGGCGGCTGCTCTTTGGTACGACAAGGCGGGCGGGCCGAGGTTGCGCCCCCTCGGACGCGGTCCCCGCTCAGAAGAGCTTTGGGCGGCGACGGCGATCAGCGCGGCGGCAACGCCACCGGGACACCCACCTCCGCCTCCAGCACCTCACCGTCGGCGACGACTCGGTACCGCCCACCGGCCACGAGGATGTCCAGCTCCCGCCCGCGGACCTTCAGCCCCGTCAGCGAGATCTCCGGCGAGAACGCCGGCGGCTGCGGGTTCACCGTGACACTCCCATCCGCCGCCACGGTGACCCCGAACATGCCGAAGAGGATGCTCTGGGCTCCGGCCAGGGCACCGATAGTGTTCTGCAGCGGGGTGTCTCGGCGGTAGTCCACGTTGTTGGCGACGATCGAGTCGCCCCAGTACGGCATCCGCTCTCCCCACCACAGGATGCGCTGCAGGAGGTCCTCGGCCACATCGGCTCTCCCCAGCTTGTACAGCCGCTCGATGATCTGCGGCGTGAAGGCGGTGTAGTTGCCGCCCCCGCCATTGTCGATGTCGATCTGGTCGTAGGCGGGGTCGAGCTTGGACATGCTGTGGAGGCCGAAGGCGGACAGGAACTCGCACTCATTCAGGTGCGAGATCAGCCCCTCCACCTGCTCGCCATCCAGCACGTCGCTGCCCAGGAGCTTGAACATCTGCACCGTGTAGCACTGGGCGGGCGAGTAGTTCCCGTCCAGGTGCGAGAACCAGCGGTGCTCAGGACTCCACATCAGGTCTTTCACCAGGGCCTTGAGCGCCTCCGCGCGGGCCGGTAGATCCGGGGCCGAGACGCCCGCCAGTCGCGCCAGCTCGTCTGCAGCGTGGTAGTTGGCGTACCGGCGCCCATTGAGGTCCGGCAGATGGTGGTCGTAGCGGAAGTTGCCCCGCAGTTCGAGATGGTTGTTGCCCTTGCCGTAGTCGATCAGGGTCACGGGCAGGTCCGGATGGTCGCGGTACAGGGCGTGGTACAGCACCCAGTCGATGACGGTCCTCTCGCCCGCCTGCTCGCGGAGAAAGGCCTTGTCCCCGGTGAGCAGGACGTAGTAGTAGATCAGGAAGATGATCTTCTCCTGGTTCACCGGGTACCAGGGACCGAAGGCCTCGCCGGTGGTGGGGACGAAGGCGAAGTGGTGGGTGATGTCGACGGCCAGGAACTGCAGGATGTGGCGCTTGACCGCCTCGGGGTCGTAGAGCGCCAGGATCTCCCACGGCTCGCCGAAGTCCCACAGGTAGCAGCAGACGCAGCCACCGTTGATCCCGCCCGTGGAGTAGTACGGGGTGAGGATCAGCTCCGGCACCCGCCACTGATTGAGCAGGCAGTGGACCAGGGAGCGGTTGTAGAACCGCTCCAGGCGCGGGTCGGAGGCCTGCAGGCGCGGGAGCTTCGCGAAGACGTCCGCGACAGCACCCTGCCAGTCGCATCGCGCTGCGTCAGCGGTCGCCTCGCCGCCGGCCACGGCCTCCAGGGCCTCCTGCGCCGCGGCGTTCTCCTGTGCGCCGACTGCGGCGGAGAGCGAGAAGCTCCGGCTCTCTCCCGCAGCGAGCTCCACCTCCGCCTCCCAGTGTCCTTCCAGCGGGCGCCACGTAGGCCCGGGGAGGTCCGTGGCCACGGCCAATGCCGCCCCCGGACCGGGCTTGAGCAGCAGGTTGCCCTCGGAGTTCCCGTGTGCCCAGGCCAGAGTCTTCTCCGCCCACGGCAGCGGCTCGTCGGAGCTGCCCGGCCCGGAGAACTCCCAGAAGCGCACATACTCGGCGCCGCCCCGGAGGTCGATCTGCACCGAAACGCGCATCTTCTCCTCCCGACCATTGCGGACGGTGAACCTGAGCGTGGCCGCGCGCCCCTGCATCGGCACAGAAGTGGTGCTGCTCACCTCCAGCCCACAGACCTCCCCGGAGCGCTCGCACAGGTTGCCGTCCCAGCGGTACTCCGCCGTCGGGACAACCTCCCCATTCAGGCGCACCTGGATGCGGAAGTTCGTGGCGGCATACGGCGGCGCCCACAGACCGCGAACAGATAGCACATCGCGGTAGGTGACGTTGGTGGTGAGCATGGCGCCCTTGATGCCGAAGTGCTCCTCGGCGGTGATACTGCGGGCGCCGTTGATGGTAAAGGGGCTGTGCCGATCTGCGGGCATTGGGGCCTCCGGTCGAGGCGTGAGAGTCGGTGCCAACGTACCACTCCAGGGGGTCGTACAGGGACAGGGGACGGCGAGGAAGCAGGCAGCACGATACCCCGGCACCCCAGGTGAGAGGGCGCCGGGGCGTGACTTCGCAAGGGTCAACAGGCTTCGCCGGGCTGGCCCCGCATCGCTGTGCGGCGACGGGCGACGCCGTCGAGCAGGAGCCGGCCGCTTCCGGCGACTACAACGGCCACGGCCATGCAGGCACACCTGTGGACGGCACCGCGCCGGTCTTGGTGTACAGCCACATATTCATGCTGCTGGAGAAGGTGGCGCTGTACTTGAGCCACTTGACGTGGCCATCGTAGAACGCGTAGTTGCAGCCACCGTTGTGCAGCTCGGCGTGCGGGTAGCCCGCATATGTGCTCCCGGCGTGCCAGTGGGGGCAGAGACGATGGCCGTTGCCGGTACCCCAGTCGGCGAACTGGATGGTCTGGGCCGGCTCCTGCAGGCCGACGATATCGCCGCTCCAAAACAGGCTGCTGTTCTCCCCGCTGAGGAGGTTGTCGCCGCAACCGCGCTTCCCGTAGTTCACGCCGTTGTAGATGTTGATGCTGCTGCTCGGGCAGCGGAAGACCTGCCAGTTCTTCACATACGGGTTAAGGACGGTCCACCACTCCAGCCAGCGGCCGTCCACCTGCACGCCCAGGTGGTTGACGGTGCCCCTCCCGTCGTAGTCCTGCTGGTACATGTTCTCCGCCAGTGCAATCTGCTTGAGGTTGCTCAGGCAGCTTGTCTGCCGCGCCTTCTCACGAGCGCGGGCGAAAACGGGGAACAAAATCGCGGCCAGGATCGCGATGATCGCGATCACCACCAGCAACTCGATGAGCGTGAACGCGCGCCTCACTGTGACCACCTCTCCTTGCTGCGGGCTATGAACGGCGTCCGGGCGTGTCGTGCCGGGGACGACACGCCACGTGACCTTTCGCCATCGCCGCGTTCCACTCCTGCTATCGTGGTGTTGCGGGCTTCCCATGCGGGGGCCGGGTCGTGATGGCCGGCCGGCACCGCCTGTGCGGGCCGGCCCGTCCGCCCCACTCACGGCCCTGGCGTCGCCGCGACTCATCTACGGTTGGGGTGCTATGCGCCCGTGACGCGAATATGCTCCATCAGAGCCATCGCCGCCTGCTCGGGACCTTCGCGGTCGTAGCCCTCGACGCCCAGGCGCGTGCGGAGCTGTCCCACCGGCACCCCGTACTCGAAGGCGCGCTCAAAGAACCTCTGGGCGATCTGCTCGTGCAGATCGCGAAGCTGCACCGGGCCGAAGGGGTTGCCGAAGTACGTCTGCACCAATCCCGTCTCATCGCTGGTGCCCTTGGCCGCCCGGTAGCCCTGGCGGAACACGTCCAGCGCCGCCTCCGGTGTGGAGAAGAACTCGATGATCGGGTGCTTCTCGTCCACCGGCTCGTAGTTGTTGGCATAAAGCAGCATGTCCGTGGAGTAGCCGGCAACCACGTCGGAGTAGTCGGAGACCGGCAGCACCACGCGGGCATTCTGACGATGGGGGTTGATGAAGATACTGCTGTCGATGCGGCCGAAGGCGAAGCCGGGGTCCAGATCGTCCAGGCGCACGAAAGCGCCGATCTCGGTGCCGTAGGCGGTGAGTTGGCCCTCAACGGACAGGTCCAGGGAGCCCATGTCGTCGAAGATGGTGGTTAGCGCGCTCAGATGCTCATCCGCCAGCGTCCGGAAGGCCTCGAGGGTCTCCGACTTGCCCGCCCCGCTGTCTCCCACGATCACCAGGTTGCACGACGCCCCGTCGCTCAGCACAATGCGGGCCATGGCTCCGTGCAGCGGGAGCCGGCCCCGCCGCATGGCCACTACGTTGTGCATCGTCAGCAGCATCTTCTTGAAGTAGCCCAGGTAGTCCACGTCCTTGGAGCGCCCGATGACGCCCAGGACAAGGTCGTTGTCCTCGTCCTCGTAGAAGACCGTCTGGTTCCCCGGCAGTGCGCCCTGAGGGACGCCGAAGACGAGGATGGCGTCCGGCCGCTGCCGGGCCTCGCTGTGCCCCGAGAGCTCGAAGAGGTTGAGCAGGCACACCGCGTGGGCCAGGAAGTCGCGATGGAAGAACACAAGCATCGAGAGCTTCCCCACCTGGATGGGGAGGCACATCCAACTGGCGCTGTCTATCACCACGCGCTCCAGCGGGTTGAACTCCACGCGCTCGAAGGTCCCCTGGCGCTTGTTGGACTGCGGGTACAGAACCACAGGGGAGGTAGTCAGGGCCAGCCTCACCATCCGGACGTCTTCCAGCACCGAGTAGGCGCCACCCGGGGAGGGCCAGTCGATGGTGTCCACCAGCAGGCTCATGTTGGCGCCCGAGGGCACCTGGCGGTACACGCGGGGCCAATAGCCCCGGAGATTGCGCTGAATGCGGCGGAAGGCGTCCAGCACCAGGTGGTTGAGGTCCTGGATGCTGTGGATGAAGCTCATATGGCCCTCGAGGGCTCTGTCCCGGGACTGCCCGGCACCGCCCTCGAAGATCAGGTACCGTTCATAGGAGCGCCAGCGGTCGTAGAGCTGCTGCACGAACTTGCAGAGAGCCTCGGGATCGGCTACCAGCGGCGCCACATCGGGAGCCTTGATGCGGATGTCCTCGGGGCTCAGATCCACCAGCAGGCCCAGAACACGGGTCAGCGACAGGGCGGCCTCGGAGACGTCACCCGGCACGCCCTCGGTCTGCATGTCCGCAAACAGGCTCATCCAGGGAGAGTTGCGGCGTTTGAGTTGGGTGATGAACCGCTGCATGAAATCCACGGCATGCGGGCTCTGGAAGATCTGCGCGGGCTGGGTGCACAGCACACCCGTCATCTGAATAACAATGCTGCGGCCGGAGAGCGATTCCGGGGCATGTGGCATCTGGGGCTCACCCCTTCGCGGAGGTTGTCGATGGTTGATACAAGGCCCGCTCCGGCAGGAGCGGGCCTTGTCGGCGTACAGATGGGCGGGCTTTGCCGTACCGGGGCGACGTCCATCTCGCCCAAGCAGCACGGACAGCCCTGCACGTGGCGACGGCCAACGGCGACGGCGGACGGCTGCGGGCCTGCAAGCCCGCGGGCACGGTGGCTCTCGCCGGTGTGTGCCTACCGCCTGAATGGTGCCCGGCGGACGGCTCGGCATGCGGCAACCGCCTTGGGCCGCCGGACCTACGCGGAGGAGCCAGGCACGCTCTCGGCCTTGATCGTCGCGATCACGTCTTCCAGCGGCTGGGAGCCAAGGTCGCCTTTCTCGCGGTCGCGGACGGCTACCGCCCCGGCCTCCTGCTCCTTGTCCCCGACGATGAACATGCAGGGGACCTTCTGCATCTCGGCATTGCGGATCTTGTTGCCCAGCGTGCCGCCGAAGCGGTCCAGCTCCACGCGAATGCCCTCAGCCTGCAGACGCGCGGTTACCTGCTCGGCATAGGGCAGGTGGCGGTCGGTGATGGGCAGGACCGAGACCTGCACCGGAGCCAGCCACAGCGGGAAGGCGCCGGCGTAGTTCTCGATCAGTACGCCCAGGAAGCGCTCGATGCCGGCGAGTACCACGCGATGCACCATGACCGGCCGATGCGGCTGGCCGTCCTCGCCCACATAGGTGATGTCGAAGCGCTCGGGCTGGGTGAAGTCGCACTGGATCGTGGGACACTGCCACAGCCGGCCGATGGCGTCCTTGACCTTGATATCGATCTTCGGCCCGTAGAAGGCCCCGCCGCCCGGATCCTCCTCGTAGTCCAGTTCGTTGGCCTCCAGGGCCTCCACCAGCTTGCCGGTGGCCAGCTCCCACTGGGCGTCCGTGCCCACGGACTTCTCGGGCCTGGTGGCCAGGTAGACCTTGTACTCCGGGAAGCCAAAGGTGCGCATCATGAAGGCCGCAAAGTCGATGACACCGGTGAGCTCATCCAGGAGCTGGTCTTCGCGGCAGAAGATGTGCGCATCATCCTGCGTGAAGCCGCGCACGCGCATGAGCCCGTGGAGCACCCCCGCCCGCTCGTGGCGGTAGACGGTGCCCAGCTCGAAGTAGCGGATCGGCAGGTCGCGGTAGCTGCGGGTATGCGTCTTGTAGATCAGGATGTGGCCCGGGCAGTTCATGGGCTTGATGCCGTATTCCTGCTCGTCTACCTCGGTGAAGTACATCGGGTACCCCTGCTGGCGATGGCCGGAGGTGTACCAGATGTCGCTCTTGATCAGATGGGGCGTGCGCAGGAGCTGGTAGCCGCGCTTGACGTGCTCGGCGATGGAGAAGTCCAGCACCTGCTGGCGGAGCATGGCGCCCTTGGGGTGATAGTACGGCAGCCCGGCCCCGGCCTCCTCGTGGAAGCTGAACAGGTCCAGCTCGCGCCCGAGCTTGCGGTGGTCGCGGCGCTTGGCCTCCTCGATCAGGTCCAGATGCTGCTGGAGGAGCTTGGCCTCCGGATAGGCCGTGCCGTAGATCCTCTGCAGCATGGGGTTGTTCTCATCTCCGCGCCAGTACGCCCCGGCAACGGAGGTGAGCTTGAAGGCCTTCAGAGCGCCCGTGTCCGGCAGGTGCGGACCGGCGCACAGGTCCATGAACCCGTCGTGCTCGTACAGACTGATGGGCCCACCCTCTTCGGCGATGCCCTCGATCAACTCCAGTTTGTACGGGTTGTCCTTGAACAGCTCTCGGGCCTCCTGGACGGAGACCTCGCGGCGGACGAAGGGCACCGCCGCGTCGACGATCCTTTGCATCTCGGCCTCGATGCTGGCCAGGTTCTCGTCGCTGAAGGTCACGTCTGTATCGAAGTCGTAGTAGAAGCCGTCGTCGATGGCCGGGCCGATGGTGAGCTTGCTCTTGGAGAACAGGCGCAGCACCGCATCGGCCATGACGTGCGAGGCCGAGTGCCAGTAGACGTGCTTTCCCTCGGGGCTGTCGAAGGTGCAGATGGCCAGCTCGGCGTCCTGCTCGATCGGTGTGCTGAGGTCTACCAGCTTCCCGTCCAGCTTGCCTGCGACGGCGGCCTTCGCCAGCCTCTTGCCGATCGATTCGGCGACCCGCAGGACGGTAGTCCCCCTCTCACACTCTTTGATGGATCCGTCCGGCAGCGTCAGCTTGACGATACTCATGGGGACTACCTCCTTTGCGGTGTATGTGCAATGCAACGTTGCGGGCCAAAGGCCCGCTGAGGCCATCCATGCGAGGGGTGCGCCGTTCGCCCCTTCCCGTGGGCCGTCGCACCGCGTAGGTCGGGGCCTGAAGCCCCACACAGCCATCGCGGGAAGCTCCTCCGTCTCCCGCGCGACAACCATCGGCTCTTGCAACAAAGCCGCGTCCGTTATGGACGCGGCTTTCCCAAACTCAATGGTGGGCGCTAGTGGATTTGAACCACTGACCTCCACCGTGTCAAGGTGGCGTTCTCCCCCTGAACTAAGCGCCCGGTCCTTCGTTCGTAGGCCTGCGATTATAGCAGCCTCTCGGACCGATGTAAAGACAGTTTGCATCGGCGCATCGGCGCATCGGCGCATCGGCGCATCGGCGCATCGGCGCATCGGCGCTTCGGCGCTTCGGCGGCCATCGCCTGTCGTCTGAGGGCGGTCGGCGTCCCGGCGCCCTGCTTGCCCACCGCAACCTCCGGCCGCGGAGCCCGTCACGAAGGGCAACCAGCGCGGCCTTGCGGAGAGCTACTCCCGCACCGGCCTCATCGCGTCTCGCAACGCCTCGGGCGTCATTCCCCTGCCGGTGATGAACACCGGGGCCTCCGTCAGCGCGACGGCCTCCTGGTCCAGCACATTGCCCATGATGTCCCTGGCGCGGACCCCCGGCGCGTCCCAGCTTGCCGTCAACCCCGCCTCGCCTCTCGGTCGCCAGGCGGCGAGCACCGGGCCGGCGGGGGTCTCAAACAGGTAGGCTTTGAGCCCAGGCCCCCAGTCCAGCTCTCCGACGGCCCTGCAGCCGGGTGGAAACAGCTCGGCAAAGGCCGCCACGGCGGCGTAGATCCTCCGCGGCGCCCCGCCGTACTCGAAGAACGTGCCCTCCCGGTTGTCGCCGTTGAGCCCCGGGCAGGTGCCCGCGTGGTACAGGATGCGCTCCACGCCGTTGGCCAGCAGGATCACATTGAAGCGCATGGAGTAGATGGCCTGGGTTCTTTCGTCGGGCAGAGGGATGTCGAAACCACCGTGCCGCGCCGGGATGACCTCCACATCATCGTCGGCGTAATAGCCGTGCTCGGTGAGCCAGATCGGCTTCACCCCGCCGTGCTGCTCCATCAGCGACCGGAGCTGGTGGAGCCCCGGCTCGCGACTCTCCGGGCCCGCCAGGCCCGGATAGGTGTGGACATCCACCGCGTCGATGGACGAAAGCGCCCCGGTCTCGAACATCTCGGCGAAGTACCTGCCCACACCGTCGGGCCAGCCGCCGATGCCGGCGAGGATCTTGCAGTCCGGATCGGCGGCCCTCGCGGCCTGCGAGAACAGCTTCACCAGACGGCCGTAGTCGCGCCCGCTGTAGCCGTGGGTCTCAGGCAGCGCATGGTTCGTGTACAAGGGCTCGTTGAACACCTGCCACCATGCGATGCGCCCGCGATAGTGCGCCACGGTGGCCCGCACGTAATCCGAGAACTCCCGGTCGCTGCGGGGAGCGTAGGCGGTACGCCCACCCAGGGCCGGGTAGCCGTCGCCGGCCGGAACACTGTCCGGCGCCGCCGAGGACCAGTTGCTCGCGGGGAACGGCAGCAGACCCAGCACGGGTTGTCCGAAGGTCAATGGGCGGTTGATGTGGTGGTCGGCCTCCGAGAAGTCAAAGGGCCCCGGCTGTCTTTGCACATCATGCCACTTGAGCGACCAGTCCCGCACCCACAGCAGGCCCGCGTCCACGCAACTGGCCAGCAGGTGGTCCCACGGATAGGCGTGGTTCATCCCGAAGATGGAATCCTCGCGGCCGTACCGGGGGATGATGGCCATCCGCAGCCCGCGGCCCTGCCGTACCCCGTTGAGGCTCAGGTGCACGCGGTAGAACCCACGTTTCGTCAACCCCAGGTCCACCATCTGGGTGGTCGGGCCTTCCCCGGCGGGCACGCGGACACGATGCGTGGCGACCTCCCGATCGTCAAAGTCGATCACGGAGAGCACGACCTCGGCGGGCCCGGCGCCCCGATTGTGAGAGGTCAGCTCGACGCAGGCGTCATCTCCCTCGTAGAAGATATTGCCGCGCCTGTGCGTGGTCATCCCTGCCTCGACCGGCGACCGTGGCACGAAGGCCGAGGGTTCCTTGCCCTGCTCGAACTGAAGGGCATCCAGCCACAGGGTGCAGGTGTCGCGGTCCGTGCCCCTCAGGTCGGGGCCCACCAGCACGGAGCACCAGGCCGCAGGCACCGGGGCACAGAGCTCGTACCGCGCCCACCGGGTGCCGACGCGGACCTCCCGCTCCACCGGCGCACCGCCAAAGGGCTGGATGACCAGCCTAGCCGGGCAGTCTTCCGCGTCGGCACGCAGGTACGCCGACAGGCAGTAGTCCTGTCCCTCAGAGGTGGGGACCCAGCCCATGTTCCCCGTGAGCACCGCCCGGGCGGGCGAGCGCATGGCCTCCATGCAGTCGAAGTACGCCACCGGCGTGGTTCCGGGGGCCATGGCGACCTTCAGGCAAGTGTCGCCCTCGGACGCCGAGCCATACTCCAGCTCGCCGAAGAGACGGTTCATCGGCATGTGCCAGCCGGAGTTGGTGTACCTCGCCGCGCTTCCCCAGCCGTCGGTGCCACACTCGAAGCCGCCATTGGGGAGAAGGTTGCGGCCGCCCAGGTCCGGCCACACCAGGGTCGGCTCACGGCGGCCGTCGCCGGGAACGAGACTGACATCGTCGATCCACAGTGTCCCTGTGGACAGGTAGCAAAGCTGCAGGCGCATGCGCTCCTGGCCGTCGGCGACGGCCTCGAACACAAACTCATGCAGCCCCCAGTCATCCGCCGGCGCGAAGGCATCGCTGAGCCCGACGGAGCTCCAGGACCTGGTGTCGACCAGGGAGATTAGCACCGGCACGCCCTCAAGACCGCTGTGTCTGGCCCAAAAGGAGAACCGGTACCACTTGCCCTTCTCCACCGCGATATGCCCCATCTGGCAGATCATCGCGTGACTGGCGGGGTTCTCCGGCACCAGGCGGGTGCAGTCCAGTCGCGCACTGAAGCCGCCGCCACGCCCGGTATCCCGGGTCAGACGCTGGGTGACGGTCTCGGCATCGCCGGCCGCCTGCCAGTTGTCCGGCACACCGTCACCGTCGTCGTCGAGCTCCATGTCGCCATTGACTACCAGGTTGCCCTGGGCCATGGCGGGAGAGAACGAGAGCAGGCACAGCAGCGCAAGCCCCAGTATTGGCTTCACATCCGGCTCCCTGTCGTCTGGTATGATACGGTAGCACAGTTACCGTCGGTGTTCTCCCCGGCAGGGGCCGGTACCTCCGAGGCCGACAACTCGGGGGGCGGAGGGCATGGGCCGGACACGGCGAACATTGTCTCGCAAAGCGATCCGGTAACCATCGCTCACCCGGGAGGCGACCACTATGTCCGGCGTCCACAGGCTGGCCTTCATCCCCGCGCTGTCCATTCTGCTGACTTGTCCGAGCCCCGGCCAGGAGGCCCCAACCGGCGACGAGCCAAGCGAGAATGTGGCGGCCGTCGTCGGCGACTGGCTCCTCTCCTGGCGCTCGGCGGGCGGTACCACGGTGACCTACCGCGGCATCCCCGTCCTGGGCGCCAACCCCTCGGAGTTTGTGGTTCACCAGAAGTGGCAGAAGGTGCTCTACCGCTCTGGCGGCCACAGCGCAAGAGGTTCGCTGGTACGCGGCGCGGACCGCGCCGTGCTGACGGTCCGTGACGAGAACGAGCATTTCCGGTACGAAAAGACCGTCACGATTGGCCCCGGGGACGCGCTCTCGCTGGATTACGCCTACGAGATACTGGAGCCGCAGAGTGCGGAGATCCAGGTGCTGTACGGCCTCGGCAGGCTGTGGCTGGAGGGGGCGGACTACCGCATCGTGACGGCCGGCGGCGAGAGGACCGGGAAGATCGAAG